>Ga0154949_111_pt1 | contig 73359 bp, 91 predicted proteins | sample RifCSPhighO2_01_FD_105917 | JGI IMG/M metagenome (GOLD analysis project Ga0154949, IMG submission 105917) | Candidatus Yanofskybacteria bacterium RIFCSPHIGHO2_01_FULL_44_24
GTGTTTCATTGGCGGATCCATCACATCCGAAAACGTGACTTCAAATCCTACTCACTACGCTACGTATAACAACTCGTAGACCAATACCAAACTGCAGTGAAGCTTCCGGGGTCTTTCCGTCTTGGTGCGGGTAGTCTGCATCTTTACAGACATTGCATTTTCACCGGGCTATTGGCTGAGACAGTCCCCCAGTCGTTCCGCTATTCATGCGCGTGGGAACTTACCCCACAAGGAATTTCGCTTAATTATGTTATTCTGCATGTCGCCATGCAGTTCGGACTATATCTTTCCGCTATTGAGGCGGATCCGACGTATAGTCTCTGAGGATTCTAAAAACTTAGGATATTTCTTACGGTTCATCGTACTGATAAGCCGAGCTATTCTGATCATGCCATTTTTCGACAGATGTTTTTGCTGGTATATAAGATTTACAATTTTCTTAAAAATCTTGAAATCTTTATTTTTTCTTGTTACCAGCTGGTGTTTGTCAAAAAATGGAATAATTTTTTCACGCAGATCGTTAATTGATCTTACGCAATACTTGAGCATATGCTCATGGTGATTATCTTTGCGTTTATTCACTATAATATATCCGCATTTGAAATATCTCATGATTTTATTAAGAGATTTTCTGCTGCTTTCTCCTTGACTTACGACAAATTCAGAAAAAATTTGCCAACCAGTCTTGGTCTTAGCAGTTGGATTGCGAAATATACTTACAGAGAAACATCCTTCACCATCAACAAATCCCACTATCCACCCGATAGTTTTTAGTCTTTCCTGCTGATTGCCTGCACCTGAAACATTATCACGTCTCATGTAACTAAGGTAACATTATACCTTTATTATACGTAAACGTAGTCCAAGATACAACAGGTTTTCCAGCAAATAGTCGAATTTTACAAAGGCAGCACTTTATTCCTACCTTTGGACGATTATAGTTATCGCCGTCGTTCACCGGCGCTTCGGGCGTTAGCAATGTACATTGCTGCACACCACCTTCACCGTTAACGTACCGGCACCGGACAAGCGTCACCCTGTATACGTTGCCTTTCGGCTTTGCACAGAGTTGTGTTTTTGATAAACAGTCGCCAGGGGTTCTTTAGCTGCGGCCCAGAGATTAGTCTGGGCAGGCCTTATCGCGAACTTACGGCCGCTTTTTTGCCGAGTTCCTTAGCCAATAATCACCCGTTCGCCTCGGTACACTTATACCAGCCTACCTGTGTCGGTTTTGCGGTACGTACGCTTACACATTAAATTTAGAAACTTTTCTTGGAGCACTCTTCGATCGAATTTCCGTCTCACGACGGATTTCTTTTGCTTTCGAACATGCCTTGCGGCTGTGACCGGATTTACCTAATCACTGCTCTAGGAGCAAAGACGTCAAATCCAATAATGCGCTCGATCTTATATCACCCGTTATTCCCTAAAATGTGCAAGCGGGGCCGGAATATTAACCGGCTGTCCATCGGCTTCCCATACCCTAAAGTACGGTTATCCTTAGGAACGCCTAACCCTCCGATGATTACCATCGCGGAGGAAACCTCAGGCTTTCGGCGGATCGGTCTTTCACCGATCTTGCGGTTACTCATCCCAACATTCTCCCTTCTCAACGCTCCAGTACACTTCACAGTGTACCTTCACTGCATTGAAAATGCTCTCCTACCGCGCGCACAGCGCGCAAGTTACAAGTTTATAAAGTTTTAAAGTTATAAAGTTTTTTGTCCGCCAACTGGCGGATTACTTTATGAACTTGATGAACTTTTAACTTTCAACTTGTGCGCTGTGCGCACTCACAATTTCGGTATTATGCTTAGCCCCGTTACATTTTCGGCGCATCTTGCCTCGTCATCTTGCGACAACGTCGAGTAGTGAGCTATTACGCACTCTTTAAAGGGTGGCTGCTTCTAAGCCAACCTCCTACCTGTCTAAGGCAAAATACTTCCTTTAACACTTAGCATAAATTTAGGGACCTTAATTTGTGATCTGGGCTCTTTCCCTCGCGTACACGAAGCTTTGCCCTCGCGTACTCACTGGTATACATTCCACAGGAGTATTCGGAGTTTGTTTGGTAAGTCTACCCAAAAGGGCACGACAAACCATTCAGTGCTCTACCCCTCCTGCTACTATATACCGCTGCGCCTAAACGCATTTCGGAGAGAACCAGCTATTACCAAGCTCGATAAGCTTTTCACTTCCAACCACAACTCATCCAATGGCATTGAGCGACCAACTAGTTCGGGCCTCCACTCCGCTTTCGCAGAGCTTCACCCTGGTCATGGTTAGCTCGCCTGGCTTCGGGTCTTATCCAAACTGCTTACTAACGTAACTAACAACGAACAACTGAACATTTCTGCAAAGTCGTAAGTTGTTAGTTAAGTTAGAGTCGCGCTTTTAACACTCGGTTTCCCTACCTATCCGTCCGATTAGGACTTATAGTTGGCAATTTAGATAAACTCGTTGGGTCATTCTTCAATAGGCACACAGTCACCAGCGCTACGCGCTGCAAATCCTAAATCCGAAATCCTAAATCCGAAACAATATCAAATAACTAAAATCCAAATGTTTAAATATTTGAATTTCGAATTTTGAATTTGTTTAGAATTTCGATATTCGTGCTTCGAATTTCCAGTGCGCAGCACCAGCTCCTGCTCTTTGTAGGCATACGGTTTCAGTTACTATTTCACTCCCCTCACCGGGGTGCTTTTCACCTTTCCCTCACGGTACTTGTTCACTATCGATCACTAAAAGTATTTAGCCTTATCCAGTAGTATGGACTAATTCCCCCAGGACAGTCTTATCCCGGGCTACTCAGGTAATGACACAGAAGTTTGGCTGTTTTCGCTTACAGGACTTTCACCTTCTTTGGTTGGCCGTTCCAGGGCCATTCTGCTAACACCCAAATTTTTAACTTCTTATAAATTTTTAATACCGATTTCAAAAAAATCGATATTAAAAATTCAAGTGTATCATCCCTATTACACCGCTGCACAGCAGCGGAAATCCTAAATCCTAATCTCTAAATCCTAAACAAATCCCAAATTTTTAATTTTGGATTTTGATATTGTTTAGAGTTTAGAAATTCGATATTAGAGATTCCCGATGCTATGCATCGGTTTAGGCTATGCCGCTTTCGCTCGCCGCTACTTACGGTATCTATTCTATTTCTTTTCCTCTGGTTACTAAGATGTTTCACTTCACCAGGTATACTTCTCGCTTGCGCGAGATAATCATGGTTCACATGATTGGGTTTCCCCATTCGGTTATCTCCGGATCAATGGTTGCTAGTCGCCTCCCCGAAGCTTATCGCAGACACGCCACGACCTTCATCGCCTTTTAGTGTCAAGGCATCCTCCGTACGCCCTTATGAGTAATATCCACACAATTTCCTATTTTGACCTCCCGCTGGAGGTCGATTGTGTAGTTTTTCTTTATCTTACTGATGATTATATGCAATTTCTTACTTGTCCCGTTAGAAGTAGGTCGTTCTTAAACGACCGGTAGTTCTAATGGGATTATTTACCCGCTATCTATTTACTATTGTTAAAATACTTTCCTCGGTAACCAGTGTCTAAATCCTTAAAGATTCAATCATCGGTTACAGAAAATACCCACGCCCCATCTGGGGTCAAGCTACATACTATATACTTTATTAATTTTTGCAAATCCGCCTTCGGCTTTTTACCTGCTACTATCTGAATTATCGCCCAGATGAAGCGGGGTTCTATTGTTAGCAGCCACTCATTACATTCGTGGGCTAACAATGAAAAAACCGCTCTCAAGCGGCATTAGTGAATACGCACAAAAAATGGACGTTATCAGCCGCTTTTAGTAAGTAATTGTAAGAATATATTCATCAGTTTTGTGCTTATAAGTATATCAGATGGGCTATCCACAAGTCAACCCCTCACTTGAGGAGGATAGGTTCTGTCAGGCAAGGCTTCGGAACAGGACATAAGTAGTATTTCGATATATAAATTGCGGTTTGTTTATTTTGAGAACAGTTGCCTTGCTGATCCTCTTCAAGTGCAGGGGTCAATACCGTACCATAGGATAAGCGCTCACCCGGGAAAAGACCTCGAAAACTACCCCTTCCTTTCAATTTCCCTGTCTCTTTTCTGAAGGTAAAAGACGATACTATATAATACCGCGATCAAGACATGAAGCGCCAAGTGTTTTAAGAATTTATGCTCTGATAATTTCTTATGAATCGCCGGCAGATTGTGAGATCCGCGAGCTATACGAGATTCGGTTGTTTTAGATTTATCCTCCATACTTTAATACATGATACCACATTTAGAAAAACTATTTATGCCCTTGACAAAAACCTGAGTGTTGGTTATCATATAAAAACTTGGGCCAATCAGACAGGAGTCGTGATGGATCAGGTCTTACTGGTACTGGATGTGATCTTTAATATTGTAGGCTACTTTCTTGGAGCGCTCGGTTTGATATTCGGGGTTGTTACATCATGCCAGAGCGCATTCGTCAAAGAAGATAAGTTGGCCGATTTAGCGGAGTACACTTTTCTGATTCTTGCTGGATATGTTTTAATCCACTTACTGTAGTCGATCTTCGGATCGACTTTTTAATTTACCGCTATGGTCTAACCGGTCAATACAGCCGGTTCCTTCTCCGTTATCGCCACAGTATGTTCAAAATGGGCGGCTAAACCGCCGTCTTTAGTTGTAAAAACAAATCCGTCATCGCCGTCTTTAATTTTCCAACTGCCCGTAACAACCATGGGTTCGATAGCAATGACCATGCCGGGAACAAGCTTTTCGCCCGCTCCCTCTTTTCCATAATTAGGCACCTGCGGAGATTCGTGAAGCTCCTTGCCTATGCCGTGACCTACAAGATCACGGACAACGCCAAATCCCGCTTTCTCAACAAACTTCTGTATTGCCGCCCCTATATCCCCCAACCTGTTACCGACAACAGCCTTAGCTATTCCTATCTCCAAAGATTTTTTAGTTACGGAAATTAATTTTTTCTCAAGAGAGTACTTTCGGTTAAAAACCCTTGAGAGCTTACCGCCCTTCGTAACTAAAACCGTAACCGCAGAATCGGTATGAAATCCTTTATAGAGAACCCCGAAGTCCAACTTGCATAGATCGCCTTCTTTAAGCTTTCTTTCGGAAGGTACGCCGTGAACGATTTCATCATTTACGGACACGCAAAGAACGGCAGGAAAATCACCGTACCCCAAAAACGACGGCTTAGCTCCGTATTTTAAAATAAGCTCGTTGGCGAGCTTATTTAAACTTCCGGTAGTAACCCCCGGCACAGTCTTCTTCTTTAATTCTTCGAGGATGGATTTCAGTATCCTACCGCCTTCTCTCATGGCCTCTATCTCTTTTTTCGTTTTAAGATTAATCATTCAAAGTATATTTGGACAATTCCTTCCAAACGTCATCGGCAACGCCCTGAATACTATTCTCTCCCGGAATATTTATCGACTCGATGCCTCTTTTTTCGACATATTCAATGGCAGGAACTGTTCTTTGCTCAAATTCACCAAGACGAACCTTAATAACGTCCGGGTTATCCAAGGTTCTTCTTATGACCTTGCCTCCGTCTTCGGGACAAATGGACGGATTGGTCTTGGCAACTTCCGGATCGATAGGATGGCTGTTTTTCTGACAAAAAAGTCTTAGACTGTTTCTCTTCATCGATTCGCCTCCCGATACATGAAGCTTGAAAAGCACTATAGCATCTTTACCGCCGAAGGATTCAAGCTTAGGAATCTCCTGTTCAGCTTCGGGAAGAGTTCTCGGAGATCCGCTGAATATTATTCCTTTGACTCCGGAGTCAACAAGCTTTTGAACCGCTTCATTTACGACTCCGGCTACCCAATGCGGAGTTAACAGGATGCCATTATCCCACATATTCTTTTCTTTGATCATATCTTCGTAATCAGGATCTTCCGGCTTAGTATTCCTGAACTTTTCTTCAAGCGCCTGAGTGCTTTTGAAAATAGTATATCCGATCTTCGGAGCAAGAATGGCAGCCTGGGTATCTTTCCCGGATCCGATCGGCCCCATAAAAATAATAAATTTCTTTCGTAAATTCATCCAGTTAGAAGTAGCCCCGCCGAGGTCCTTTCGCGGAGTGGTCTCCTGGCCGTGCTTTAGCCGGCCGAGGAACTCCGTCGGACTCGCGACTTCGTCGCGAGCGAGACTTCTAACGGGATCAATAAATTCATATTATCAGATCATCCATAAAAAGCCAGATACTAACCGAAAATAAAAGCCCCCAAATTATAGGAGCTTTACGATAGCAGGAGAGGAGGGAAGGAAGTGCTTACCTTCTTGTTTATACAGCTCAAGAGACCATGCCTGAATTTGACCAGTAATAAAGCGTTCTAATTCTTCAGGATTTTCAGCCCGAAAAGATGCGGACATCATCTGGCTGTGAGCTTGCAGGTTGTCCAGCGGTCCAGAGATTGAAGTAAAAATTACATAGATAAAGAACATGATCCCGCCCCTCGCCTCGATAACCCACGCTCGGATATTACTACAAACTATATTTGGGGTAAAGTACATAGGATTTTTGATCATCTCTTTTTGCCTAAAATAAAATGCCCTACGAAATGGGCACTTTAAATATACGGCCAAAAAGCACTAGTACTCGTACATAGAGAGCTGGGCATCCACCTGCTTCATGGTTTCCAAAGCCACTGAAACAACGATTAATATCGAGGTGCCTCCAACCTGAAGAGCCGTAATACCGGTGAAGCCCTGAACAATATTCGGTAATACCGCTATCACTCCCAAAAATATAGCTCCGACCAAGGTAACTCGATTCAATAAGTGATTAAGAAATTGAGCCGTCATCGGTCCGGGCCTGATACCGGGGATATATCCGCCTTGTTTCTGAATGTTTTCTGAAATAGATTTAGGATCAAAGGTAATCGCGGTGTAGAAATACGTAAATAGGACGACTAAGAGGAAGTAAAACATGGAATACCAGACTTGGGATTGCAAAAAACCGTTAACTATCTGAGAAATTCTTGAAATTACGGCGATATTTGTTCCGGCCAAAAAATTAGCAATCATGCCCGGAAAAAGCAGAATGGATAAGGCGAATATGATCGGGATAACGCCGGCATTATTGACCCTCATCGGTAAATAAGTAGATACCCCGCCATAAACCTTGAATCCCCTGACTCTTCGAGCATAGTTAACCGGAATGTTCCTTTGGGCCTCGGATATATAAACTACACCGACAACAACTATAAGGGCGACTATGATAAAGCCGGCGTAAGAGAACAGATCTTGGCCCGATGTGTAAGAAAAGAGAGCCTGTTGAACGCTTCCCGGGAAACCAGCCACTATGCCGGCTAAAATCAAAAGGGATGTTCCATTTCCAAGATTTTTTTCGGTGATCAATTCACCAAGCCACATAAAGAATATGCTACCAGCAGTAATCACGAGCAGTGTTGAAGCCCATTCTACCATGCTTAAGCTGTCGATAACTCCTTGCCGGGATAAAAGAACCAGAAAACCATATCCCTGAAGAATAGCCAAAGGAACGGTCAACACCCTTGAATACTGATTAAATCTCGCCCGACCGGCTTCTCCTTCGTATTTATACATCTGCTCCATGGCCGGGAATATCATCGTTAAGAGCTGCATGATAATTGAGCTGGTGATATAGGGACCCAAACCGAGCATGCCTATCGAAAGGGCGGAAAATGACCCTCCTGTGAAGGCGCTGATCAGGCCGAAAAATTGATTCTGGCTCAAAAAATCCTGAAGCCTCGAAGCATCTATCGCCGGAATAGGAATATTCGAGATAATCCTGAAAACAACCAAAAGTCCGAAGATAAATAAAACCTTATTTCTTAATTCCGGTCTTTTAAAAATTTGAAGAATACGCTGCATTCGAGTTTATAAAGTTTGTAAAGTTATAATGTTTATAAAGTTTTAGTGAATCTGAGCCTTACTTATTAACTTTATTAACTTTAAGAACTTGATGAACTTTTAACTATTTGATTGTCCCTCCGGCTTTCAGAACTTTGTTTTTGGCTGATTTGGAGAACTGAAAACCTTCGAACTGCATTTTTTTCTTAAGCTCTCCCCCGCCAAGTATCTTTACCCCGTTTGCAATCTTATCGATCAATCCTTTTTCTTTAAGCAGACCGGGCGTAACGACATCTACGTCAAATTGATTGAAAAATCCTAAATTTAAAACTCCGGGCTTTGTATGCCTGAGCTGAAAATACCGGTGCTTTGGATGGGGATTGGAACCTCCGGGCTTTTTTGAGGCTCCTCTTTGCTTGGGAAACAGCTGCCAAAGCCTGCTATCGCCGCCCCTGAAACCTGGCTTGACTCCTGCGCCGGCCCGGGATTTTTGACCTTTCATACCTTTGCCGGAGTATGTCCCGCGTTTACCGCCACGGCCGACTCTTTTTCGGTTTTTTCGAAGCGTTTTAGATTTTAATTGTGATAAATCCATAGTCGTTTAACTAAAGTTAAAATTTAAAAATCAAAATGCAAAATTCCTGTAACTCATTAAAATCTTTGATTTTAATGAGCATCCTAAACTTTTAACTTTTCGCTTTTAATTTTTAATTTCTTTAAGGCTTCTATCGTAGCCATGGCAATATTGATCTTATTATTTGTTCTTTCGATGAGCTTTCCGGTCAATGCAGTTATGCCTAAAAGCTTAGCGACAACTCGAACGGGTCCGCCGGCTTTTACTCCACCGATCGTCGGCTTTAATAAAACTACGGCACTATTGTATTTGGCTTCAACTTGATAAGGAATGGTACCCTTAACAATCGGGATTGTTATAAGATTTTTCTTAGCCCTGTTGAAAGCTTTTTGGACTGACTGAGCGACGTCTCTTCCTTTATTAATACCTATGCCAACCCTTCCTTTGCCGTCTCCGATGACAATAGTCGCTCGAAAACTAAATCTCTTGCCGCCCTTAGTAACCCTTGTTACCCTGGCAATATCAATGACTTTCTGTTCAAACTCCGATTTAGCATCGCCGGAATGCCCTCCTCTGCGAGGTCCGCGTCCACCCCTGCCTCCTCTTCCGCCCATTCTGTTCCTATTGTCACCCCTGGGGACATTGCCTATATTATTTTGTTTAATTGGTTCCATCCCGTTAGAAGTAGTGCAAAGCACCCACTACCACCGTGCGGTGCGATACATTTCTTATTATTGTTTTACCGATATTCATGTTATTCAACCACGTTAGGGGTACTTCTAACGGGATTAATTAAATTTTAAGCCCTCCCGCTCTCAATCCTTCAACTAAAGCCTTTATCCGACCATGATATTTAGATCCTCCCCGGTCAAGCACGGCTTCTTTGATTCCCATTTCTTTGGCTTTTTCAGATAACGCCTTAGCAATCGAGGAGGCCTTCTCGGTCTTAGTACCCTTTGCTTTATTGCTTTTTGAAACTGAACCCTTGATACTCAAGATTGTCTTACCGGTCTGATCATCAATAAATTGAACTAAAAGATTTCTGTTACTCTTAAAAACAGATATCCGGGGACGCGCCTTGGTGCCGGCTACCTTGGCTCTTACTCTCTTATGGCGCCTCATTCTATTTAATTTTTTATTTTCCGGTTTCAATTTATTTTTAATTGATGTCCCTAATCGAACTCTTTATTATCCGGCAGCTACCGCTTTCTTGCCGGCCTTTTTCTTTATAACCTCCCCCTGATATCTGATTCCGCTGCCCTTGTAAGGTTCCGGCTCTCTCTTGGACCTTATCCCGGCGGCCACGTGGCCTATAAGCTCATTATCGATGCCGGATATCTTTATAACGCTCTTTTCAACTTTAAAAGTAACCCCCTCCGGCGCTTTAACCATGATTGGATGTGAATACCCAAGGTTTAGTTCCAGATCATTGCCCTTTACATTAGCCTTGTAACCGATGCCTTCGAATTCAAGAACTTTTTCAAAACCGTCGGTAACTCCCTTGATCATGTTCTGAATAAGGGCTCTAAACAATCCCCAGGAAGCATTGTCAATTACGGCCTGACCGCTCACCGGTTTAATCATAACTGATCCGTTAGAAACGCTTGCAGATACCGAACCGGAAATCTTCTTCTTTAATTCACCCTTGGGGCCCTTAACCGAAATCAGACCATCGTTAATCTGGACATCTACTCCTTTTGGTACTGGTATTGGTTTTTTGCCGATTTTCGACATAAGCTTCGCTAAATTAAAAACGTAAAACTAAAAATTTAAAACTCTGGAAATCCAAAATTTTCCTTGGAGAAATTTTGGATAACATTAATTTTGCACTTTTCGCTTTGCATTTTGAATTTTTATTACCACACCTCAAACAGCATTTCTCCTCCTATTTTATTCTTCATGGCTTCCTTGGAACTCATCATACCTTTAGGAGTCGAGATAACCGCTATTCCATATCCTGATCTTACCGGTTTTATCTCACTTGATTTAACATATAAATGGCGGGATGGACGGCTTATCACCTTGAATCCGCTTATAGCACCTTGGCCATCTTCGTATTTTAAAGTGATTTCTATATATTCATGTTCGGCCTTAACGGCTTTTTCCTTTTTTCTTTCTACTCCGCTTATGAATCCGTTTTCCTGCAAAATCGAGGCAATCTTGAACTTAGGTCCGGAAAAAGGAACCGAAACCTGCTCATGCTTAACCGCTTGAGCGTTCTTAATTCTTACTAACATGTCTCCTATTGGATATGACATAGCTTTACTAAATTAAAAGTTAAAAATGAAAAGTTTAAAATTCTGGTTATTAACTTCTCCGAACCATTCGGAAAAGTTAATCTCATTAATTTTGATTTTTGATTTTTGCATTTTGATTTACCAAGATGACTTCTTAACTCCGGGTAAAAGGCCTTGGCTGGCTAATTCTCTAAAATGTATCCGGCACAAACCGAATTTCCTCATGTATCCGCCTTTTCTCCCGCATAGAAAACATCTCCGAACTATCCGTGTTGAAAATTTAGGTTTCTTATCTGATCTTGCAATTGTTGATTTCTTTGCCATGTTTGTCTATGAAGCGTAGCTGAATAGCTACAAACATGAGCACCTCGCCGAAGTTCCAAGGGAACGAAGGCGGGTAGCCCATTTATTTATCTTTTTTTATCGGAAATCCCATTAATTTTAACAATTCAATGCCCCTCTCCCTATTCTTTGCCGTAGTAACAACCGTTACCTCTAATCCAAATATATCTTTCAAGCTTTCGTAGGTGATCTCCGGGAATATGCTGTGTTCTTTGATGCCTAAGTTTAAATTGCCCGAGCTGTCAAAATTTTTCGAATCAATCCCTCTGAAATCTTTGGATCGAGGAAGAGCGACATGGATCAATCGATCTATGAAATCATACATCCTCTTACCGCGCAAGGTAACCACCAGTCCTATCCTCATCCCCTGCCTAGTCTTAAAACCTGATATAGACTGCTTAGCTGTCCTGAAAACCGCTTTCTGGCCGGAAAGAAGAGCTAAATCTTTCTGAGCTTTCTCTAAAAACTTTTCATCCTTCGCAACCTTGCCTATACCTACATTTATGACCACCTTTTCAACCCGCGGGACGGCCATCACGTTTTCTATATCAAAAGCCTTCTGCATTGCAGGTACTATTTTCTTTCTGTATTGTTCTAATAAACTTGACATATATTAACGGATTGTTATGCTATCACTAAATTTGCTTTTTGAAAAGGGATTATCCATATGGAACAGTTTCTTACTCGCGGAAGATTCTTTATCGTTAGCTGGCTTGGACTTACATTTTTGGTCACTTATTTACTCCCTCAAGCATCACTTGCCGTACTTCTGCTCGTTTCCGGAATACCAGCTTGGTTACTGTCTGGCTGGCTATCCAAGCCCCGTACCGCCAAATAAGGCGGTTTTTTATTGGGGCTCCATCCCCCACCAATTTCGTCCGCCAATCGTATCGCAAGTCGCTCCGTCCCGCCCTATCTGGATCCAAATTAACTTTTGGCACACTATCATCTTACAAATCGCCTTCGGCTTTTCTTCCTGTTAATACCCTTCTTTGTGCCCAGATAGAGCGGGGTTCCGCTTCGTCAAACCTCCGCTTCACATTTCTTGCAAATTCTGGTCTTGTTTACACCTTCCACTTTGTAACCGACTCTCGTCGGCTTACCGCATGACTTACATATCAAAGCAACGCTAGATACGCTGATGGCCCTTTCTTTATTCACAATCTGTCCTTTCTGGCCTTGCTTGCGCGGTCGAAGATGTCTCTTTACCAAGTTTAATCCTTCGACAACCAAGGTGCCGCTCTCAGGAGAAACTAAAACAACCTTCCCCTTTTTCCCGCGGTCTTTACCGCCCAGCATTATTACATTGTCACCGCGTTTTAATTTCATTAAAACAGTTAAAAGTTCGTCAAGTTCTTAAAGTTTTTAAAGTACTTTATGAACTTTACAAACCTTATAAACTTTAAACTCATACTACTTCTTCCGCTAATGATGCTATCGTAGCAAATCCCCTCTCTTTTATCTCTCTGGGTATGGGTCCGAATATTCTACCGCCCTTGGGCTCTTTGCCGTCTAATATGACCACCGCATTATCATCAAAACGGATATAAGTTCCGTCTTTTCTCCTGAAAGCCTTTCTCTGTCTTACTACAACCGCTCTTAGGACATCCTTCTTCTTAACCGCCTTTCTCGGCTCAGCCACTTTAACTGAAACGACTACAATGTCGCCAAGTTCGGCATACCTTCTCTTTGATCCTCCAAGCACCTTAAAGACCCCCACTTTCTTGGCTCCTGTATTATCTGCGACATTTACTATTGAACGTAATTGCAGCAATTCAACTTACAACTGACAACTTACAACTTACAACAATTCTAATTCTATATTCTTTGTCGTTAGTAGTTGGTCGTTAGTCGTTGGTTAATATTATTCCGCCTTGCTGATTATCACCCATCTCTTATCCTTGGACATCGGCTTGGTCTCGCTCATAAAAACCTGATCGCCGGTATGATAAGTATTCTCGGGGTTATGAGCTTTGAATCTCCTTGAAACTTTAAAATACTTCTTGTACTTGGGGTGTTTTTTCAAACGCAAGACTTCCACAACGGCTGTCTTCTGCATCTTATCTGATACGACCGTCCCCTTAAGCACTCTCGGTTTTGAATTAGTATTTTGATCCATTTAGATTTTTGATTAAGATTTTAATTGCTTAAAAGCAGTTAAAATTCTGGCTATATCTTTTTTTGTCTTATTTACAACGCTGAAATCCTTAAGTTTTTTGTCGGCCAATTCGAACCTGAACTTCAAAAGCTTAGCTCTTAATTCATTCAACAACTTTGATAACTCTTCGCCTGTTTTTTGTTTTAATTCATCTGCTTTCATTATATGCTTAAAGCTCAATGACTAATGTGACTAAGGCTATAACCGATCTGGCTTTAGTCTTTAGACTTTTAGCCGTGGCTATCGTTTCACGATTCTTGTTTTTAGGGGCAATTTATGGGAACCCAACCGCAAAGCCTCTTTAGCGTCGGCCTCAGAAACGCCGTCGATCTCGAATATTATCTTACCAGCCTCAACCGGTACAATAAAGTGCGAAAGGCCTCCCTTGCCTCCACCCATACCCACCTCGGCGCTCTTAGCGGTCCTGGGCTTATCCGGAAATACTCTGGTCCATATTTTACCGCCCCTTTGAACAAATCGAGCCATAACCTTTCTGGCGGATTCTAACTGATTGGCCTTAACCCAAGATGATTCCCCCGCTTTAAGACCAAACGTACCGAAGCTTAACTCAACGCCTCTTGTGGCGCGCGCTTTCAACTTGCCTCGATGCACCTTCGGATGTTGTATTCTGGCTGGCTGTAGCATGGCTTCGCTAAATTAAAAGTTAAAAGTTAAAAATGAAAAATTCAGGAAATTCAAAATTTTCCTTGGGGAAATTTTGAATAACATTAATTTTGATTTTTGATCTTTGCATTTTGATATTACTTATCAAAGACTTCACCTTTATATATCCAAACCTTAACGCCTACCGTGCCATATGTAGTATGGGCGGTAGCTTTAGCAAAATCGATATTAGCCCTAAGCGTCTGCAGCGGTAAATTCCCCTCTTCAAGATGCTCCGATCTTGCTATTTCTGAACCGTCAAGACGGCCGCCCATCTGAAGCTTGGCTCCCTTGGCTTGCTTATTAGACAATATCTTCGCAAGGGTCTGCTTAAGAATTCGCCGATAGGGAATCCTCTTCTCCACCTGGTCAACCATAGATTCGGCCATTATCTGAGCTGATAACTCTGGGCTTTTTATCTCTTGAATCTCTATCCTTACCGAAACTTTATCTTTAAGAAGTCGCTGAACGGCTTTTTTAATATCTTCCACTCCTCCACCGCCTCGTCCTATCAAAAGACCGGGCCTGGCAGTATGAATAATTATACTTAAGGCATCACTGCCCCTTTCAATCTCTATCTTATCAATACTCATGTTCCTGAGCTTTGATTCTAAAAAGGTTCGGACTTTCAAATCGTCTTTAAGATAAGGGACGTATTTTCGCCCACCAAACCATCGGGACAGCCAGTCCTTATTAATGCCGAGTCGTAATGATGTTGGTGATATTTTTTGTCCCATAATCGCTTCGCTAAATTTAAAATTTAAAAATCATAGTTAAAAATTATTGAAATTCAAAACTTTGTTAACAAAGTTTTGAGTAACCTGAATTTTACATTTTGACATTTGCATTTTGATATTCTTTACACCGACTTTCTCTGAAATAATTTTCTACCCATATTAAATACTCCCTTCTTCGATCCTATTTCCCTTTTAATTTCGTGCTTTTTCTCTTCAGCGTGATGAGCCTCAGTACTCAATTCTTCTTTATGCTTAGCGTCCTGCTCCTTAGTTTTACTGCGCTTGAGACCGGGAACCCTCTCATCCAAAACTATCGTAACATGGCTTGTCTTTTTCTGGATCGGCTCAGCTCTTCCGAAGCCCTTGGCTCTGAATCGTTTCAACTTTATACCTTCATTAACAAAGAATTTCTTAACGTAAAGATTATCTCTTACCATCCCGAAACTGTTCTCGGCATTAGCAATAGCGGAGTTAAGAAGTTTTCTAAGATTATCGGCCGGTTTCCTAATGAATACCTCGAGCTGATTCAGGGCGTCAACGGCACTCTTTCCTTTGACCAAATTAACCACCGCCCTGACTTTTCTGGGCGCTATCCTTAATCTGTTTAATTTTGCGGTGACTTCGGTCATAAATAAACTATCACTTAATCAAGGAACAATGAACATACAGCCCCCCTAATCAATTGTTTTTATGTTCAAATGTTTCCTGTTTGTATGTTTTACTTTTTCGGCGCCGCTGCCTCCGCCGCCGGCGCCGCTTTAGCCGCCTGGGCCGTTTCTATCTCTTTTTGCTTCTGGGCGGCCTCAAGCTCTCTTTGCATTCTTCCTCCATGCCTTAAGAATTTACGGGTATGGGAAAACTCTCCAAGCTTATGTCCGACCATATCTTCGGTGATTAATACCGGGATATGAAATCTCCCGTTGTGCACGCCGAACGTATAGCCTATCATTTCAGGAACGATTGTACAGGCTCTGGACCAGGTCTTAATAACCGTTTTATCTCCGGCTCTAAGCTTGCTTATCTTCTTAAGCAATTTCTCATCAACGTATGGCCCTTTTTTGAGTGATCGTGACAACTCGGTTTATAAAGTTTGTAAAGTTATAAAGTTTATAAAGTTTTGTAAATCTGAACTTTTACCTCTCACTTTATGAACGTTATGAACTTGATGAACTTTTAACTATTTAATCCGTCTTCGTATAATGAACTTATTCGACTTATTCTTCCTGTTTCTGGTTTTTACTCCACCCGTTATTCTGCCCTGAGCGGTCTTCGGTCTTCTAGTTCCCCTACCCTGTCTTCCTTCACCGCCTCCATAAGGATGATCTACCGGATTCATCGCCGTACCCCTAACCTTCGGTCTTATACCGAGCCAGCGCGACCTCCCGGCTTTTCCTGAAACAACGGAACTGTGCTCCATATTTGAAACATTGCCTATCGATGCGTAGCATTCCTCCGAAATCATTCTTGTTTCTGAAGAAGGCATGACCAATTGAACATATCCTCCTTCGCTTGCCAAAACCGTAGCGCCGTTCCCGGCCGATCTCACCATTTTCCCGCCGCTACCAGGAAATGGTTCTATATTATGAACTATAGAGCCTTGGGGAATATTTTTGAGCTTCATCCTATTCCCGGGCTTAAGCGGTGCTTTTTCAGATGTAATGATTTTATCTCCCGGTTTAAGATCCTGGGGTGCAATGATGTATCTCTTTTCGCCATCGGCGAAGTGAAGACGGGCAATTCGGGCATTTCTGTTTGGATCATATTCTAAGGAAAAAACGGTAGCCGGAATATTAAATTTATCCTGCTTGAAATCAACGAGACGATATTGTTTCTTGGCTCCTCCGCCACGATGACCGGCGGTAATTCTTCCCTGGTTATTCCTTCCCCCGGTTCTTTTAAGATGCTCCTTCAAAAACCTTAAAGGCTCAGTCTTGGTTAATTGAGAAAAGTCCGGTCCTATCATGTGTCGCCTTGAAGGCGTTGTCGGCTTGTAATACTTCATCGCTTCGCTGAATTAAAAATTAAAAGTTAAAAATGAAAAATTCAGGAAATTCAAAATTTTCTTTGGGGAAATTTTGAATAACATTAATTTTGATTTTTGATATTTGCATTTTGATCTTTTAGGCCTTTGCCTGTTCTATTGTATAACCCTTTTTTAAAACTACGATTGCTTTCTTAAATCCTGATCTGAATCCCGGATGCCTGCCCAAATCTTTTCGTTTCTGGGGCATATTTAAAATCTTAACGTCCTTCACCTTAACATTGAATAATTTTTCAACCTTTTCTCTGATCTGGGTTTTATTCGCATCAGGAAAAACTTTGAAAATATACTGATTATACGGAGCAATCAATGCCGATTTCTCGCTTATATAAATACTCTTGATAACACGGTAAGCATCGGAGTTGTCGGCTGAAATATGATCCGATAAGCTTCCCCCGGATGCAGATTCTTCCTGATTTTTTAATTCAGTTTCCTCGGATTGATCCTTTTTGGGTTTTTTGCTGAATAAGGCGGACATTTGTCTATGGCTTCAGGTCTAAGGCTTAAAGCAATGGGGCTTTAGTCTTTAGACTTTTAGCTATTAGCTATTTACTAAAGTATGTCAATGAATCTTTCGTCATTAAAAGATATCTGCTGCCAAGAACGGCGGCTGCATTCAAATTCCTTGCCTCATAAACATCGGTTCGGGGAATATTCCTTGAGGCTATCTTAATATCATTTTTGCTGTCGCTTGGAACAACTATCATCATGGATTGGTTCTTTTTTTCGACAAACAAATTTAAAACTGCCCTGGTAACCGCCGCCATTTCTCTTGTCTTCCTGTTCTCAAGCTTAATATCATCCAAAACTATAATCTGGCCGTCTCGAGCTTTAGCTGACAACGCAGTAAACAAAGCTTTTTTGGCCATTTTCTTATTTATTTTTTTCTTAAAAATCCTCTCTTTAGTCGGACCGCCGGTAACTCCTCCGCCCTTCCAGATCGGAGATCGTATAGAACCGTGACGGGCCCTACCGGTTCCTTTCTGTCTCCAGGGCTTCTTTCCACCGCCACGCACCTCTCCCCTTCCTTTGGTATGGGCGATCGTCTGTCTTTGGTTGGCTATCTGAGAAGTTACAACCTGATGCAGTAAATCTTTATTCATCTCCAAATTAAAAACCTGATCTACGAGATCAATCTGTCCGACTTTCTCTGCTTTTTGATTATACAGCGGCAATTTCATCGCTTCGCTAAATTAAAAATTAAAAGTTAAAAATGAAAAATTCAGGAAATTCAAAATTTTCCTTGGGAAAATTTTGAATTTCATTAATTTTGATTTTTGATCTTTGCATTTTGATCTTATTGTGTTTGGACCATAACTACTCCCCCATTATTACCGGGAACCGCTCCCTTTACCGCTAAAAGTCCTTTTTCCTCATCTATCGCCACAACTCGAAGACCTCTGACGGTAAATTTATCATTTCCCATCCTACCGGGCATCCTCATACCTTTTAAAGTATGCTGAGGAAATCTTTGTCCGATTGAACCGGCATGACGCATTACAGAATGATGGCCGTGACTGGCAGGCATACCGGAGAATCCATGTCTTTTTACCACGCCCTGAAAACCTTTTCCTTTAGTCATCCCCGTAACCTTCACCAAATCGCCGACGGCGAAGAGAGAAACATTGAGCTTATCTCCGCGCTTTAGCTCTCCGGGAGTAGTTCTGAATTCTTTTAAGACTTTGAAAGTTCCCAAGTCCTTGGTATGTCCTTTCTGAGCCTTGGTCACGTTTTTTTCCTTTCTTTTTCCGAATCCAACCTGAACACCTTCGTATTTATCTTTTTCCTTCGTTCTAATCTGAACCACAGTATTCGTTTCCGCCTCAATAACCGTCACCGGAGTGACGTCACCTTTATCATCATATATCTGGGACATGCCCATTTTTTTACCTAATATGAACTTCATAGCTAAAACTTATAATCCTCTTTCTAAAATACTATTGTAAATCTTTAATAACTCTTCTTTATCATCCGATCTTTCTATTAATTCATGAACTACTTGAATAGTCCTGCTTGGAACCATAAAAACTCCTCTTCCAAAACTCCGTATAGCGCTCCTTTCTTCATCATTAACGGCTAAATCCGACAGCCTTTTAGTCAGCTTGTCTCTTTCGGACTTTGTTTTATCTACTAGTTCTCTTTCCATTTTCCACAAAAAACACCGGACTAGCCGGTGCAACCTAAGCTAATCTTAACAACTTATCTATTAAATGGTTCTATATTGATTTAAAACCAATCTTGATTATTTAAGGCATCATACCAATAATGAATTTTTAGTAAACCACTGGGCGCGGGAGGATTCCTCCTCCGGCCTTTCGTGGATAAATTCTACTATCGATTACTACCTTATTCTCTCGTCCCGTTCTTTGAGGCGAGAAGTAAGGGAATAATTTTAAAGTCTTTCTTTCAATTTTCCCAGCTTGTACTCAATGGTGTCCAAGGCGTCACGTTGTTCCAAGAATCTGTCCTGCAAATCGGTTCCCAGAACTTCCTCAGCCTTTAAATCGTTTAAGATCCTACTAATGCTATCCAAGGTCTCTGTCATTTGGCCTATAACTTTTTCCGTATCAGTTTGTCCTTCAATTTTTGGTTCTTGGGGTTCTGAGGTTTTATCCGGAATATCTTCCCCTAAATTTCTCACTCTCAATTCTTCTTCATGCTGTTCAACTGATTCTTCGGGAGTATTTGGTTTTTTAAATTCTTTTGACATATCATTACTTATTGATTTTATACTCATGCCGCCCCAGCACCAATCTTTTCTTTACTTGTTTTCTTTCAGTTTTTCTGTGTCGCCAAACAATTCATGTCTTGACGTTTTGTGAGGACCTCCGCATGTATCACACACAGGATTTGTTTTCATTTCTTCTCTTAATTCTTCCTCGGTCTCTGTTTCGGTGGGGTGCTTTTGTTTTGGTTCTTGGAGTTCCATGTTATTTATCCACGAATCCCGGCCCCATCTGGAGCGACACTCGTAATATTACTTGGTTTATTTTGCAAAACGCCTTCGGCTCTATCTGGTCTTTACTGTCATTCTTGCCCAGATGGAGCGGGATAAATTCCGGCAACCAATCGTCCTTCGCTACTGCTCGGACTCTTGGGCCGTCATTTACATCTTTACCTCTATATCAACTCCGGCCGGTAAGTTTAAATTCATTAAAGAATCGATTATTTTGGGTGTCGGCGCAGGAACATCAATTATTCTCTTATGGGTTCGCATTTCAAACTGCTCTCGTGAATTCTTATCAATGAAGGACGAGCGATTTACGGTGTATTTATTTATTTCCGTAGGCAAGGGAACTGGTCCGGTCGGCTTACCGCCGTTTCTCTCTATCGTCTCGACAATCTGCTGAGCTGACTTATCGATAATTTTATTATCATAAGCCCGCAGTTTGATGCGTATTCTTTGACTAACCTCTTTTTCTTTTTCTTTTTTCGCCATACCCAGTATATCAACTTCCAATTGCCCTTAGGTTTCTTTTGGAAACCAAGTAATTGAAAACTAAATTAGTTAACATTTTATATACGTTATATTGCTTGCTATCGGCTGGAAACCATTTGGAAGTTGTATGACTGGGCATATTCCTAAAGAACTACTCGAGCCCCGCTATAGCGGGGCTCGGTTTATTTATACGTGAATCTTCGTTACAACTCCTGCTCCTACTGTTTTACCGCCTTCTCGAATGGCAAATCTCTGTTTCTCTTCCATGGCAATGGGGGCGATAAGTTTAACTTTCAAATTAGCCGTATCTCCGGGCATGACCATCTCAGTTCCCTCGGGAAGGATAACCTCTCCGGTAACATCCGTGGTTCTGAAATAAAACTGAGGTTTGTATCCCTTAAAGAATGGGGTGTGCCGTCCTCCCTCTTCCTTAGTCAATACATATATTTCCGCATCAAATTCAGTATGAGGAGTGATGGTTCCCGGCTTTGCCAATACCTGGCCTCTTTCGATTTCTTCTTTCTTCGTACCTCGCAAAAGTATACCGGCATTATCGCCAGCCATACCTTCGTCTAACTGCTTATTGAACATTTCGATACCGGTAACAACGGTTTTAGCGGTCGGCTTCAAACCTACAATCTCGATTTCTTCGTTAAGTTTAACCATGCCTCGCTCAATTCTGCCGGTAACAACGGTTCCTCGGCCTTCGATAGAGAAAATGTCCTCTACCGGCATCAGGAACGGCTTGTCGGTTTCTCGGACAGGATTAGGAACATACGAATCAAGGCTATCGATCAATTCCTTAACTTTTTTGACCCACTCATCGTCTTTTGTTTTGCCTTCGAGAGCTTTCAAGCCGGAACCTCTTATAATCGGGGTTTTGTCTCCGGGGAACTGGTATTTATTCAAGAGCTCTCTGATTTCGGTTTCGACTAAGTCGATCATCTCGGGATCATCAACCTGGTCAACCTTGTTCAAAAATACCAAAAGATAAGGCACGCCAACCTGTCGAGCAAGAAGAATGTGTTCTCGGGTCTGAGGCATTGGACCGTCAGAAGCAGCAACAACCAAGACAGCCGCATCCATCTGAGCAGCTCCGGTAATCATGTTTTTAATGTAGTCCTGGTGGCCCGGGGCATCAACATGGGCATAATGCCTCTTCGGAGTTTCATACTCTGAGTGGTGTAAAGCGATTGTAATACCTCGGGCTTTTTCTTCCGGAGCATTATCAATCTGATCGACTGCTTCGACGCGGGCTCCATAACCTTCGTCTTTGTAAAGATTAAGTGTATGCAAAATAGCCGCGGTAAGAGTAGTTTTACCGTGGTCAACATGACCGATAGTGCCGACATTCAAGTGCGGCTTAGATCTTTCAAATTTTCCTGCCATCTGTGTCCCTTACAACTTACAACTAATGACTTATCCTACTGTATGGCGGATCAGCCGTCGGTTGTTGGTTATTGGTTAAATAGTTAAAACAGCAATATTTATTGTAATCTAAGTATCAAAACTAGTCAATCCCCGCCGTTCCGGATAATCCCCTCTCTTCGGTTTCTATCTGATTTTTCAACGCTGATATCTCCCGGTTCAATTTCTCCAGCAATTCAGTCTCCTTAGCGTGAATTCCGTTGCCCAGATGATGCATCTGTTCATTCGTAGCACCATTAGATGTCGAGCTGTTAATTTTAATATCCCTTTCTTCCTTTTCGGAAACTAAGTCTCTATAGGTCTTATAATCTATAATAACCATCGAAGGATCGCCATTGTCCAAAACCAAAACAGAGGCGGATTTTTTTATTAGATTCTTAAGTTCGCTGATGTCCAACGAATGTCTAAAGTCTAAAGACTAAAGTCTAAAGCCAGAAATTTAAGCCTTAATCCTTGGTCTTTTTGCCTTAAGCTATCATTTCTTCCCCTCAACTATCAACTGGGCGATATTGTTCGGAACGGGCTCATAATGATCGAACTCCATATTAAACGTCCCCCGGCCCTCTGTCAACGACCTCAGGGCCGTAGCATATCCGAACATTTCAGATAGCGGAACACGCGATTCGATAACCTTAAGATTAAGGGGGCTTCGGTCATTAATGCTCAATATCTGTCCCCTTCTTGAAGCTAAATCTCCGGTTGATTCGCCCAAGCATTTTTCAGGAGTTATTATCTCAACTTTCATAATAGGTTCAAGTAAAATAGGCTTAGCTCTTTTGGCGGCCTCCTGCAGGGCGGTCGAGGCGGCAATCTTGAAGGCCACCTCTGAAGAATCGACTTCGTGGTATGAACCGTCATAAAGAGTCACCATCATATCAACCAAAGGAAAACCGGCAACAACTCCCTTATCCATAGCTTCACGAACTCCTTTTTCGGAAGGCGTGACAAACTCCTGAGGAATAGATCCTCCTTTTATGGCATTAACGAATTCGTAGCCCTGTCCCCTTTCCTTGGGTTCGACTCTCAACCAAACATGGCCATACTGACCGCGACCGCCGGACTGTCTGATGTATTTACCCTCCGCTTCGGCCGTGCCGGAAATTGTTTCTTTATAAGCAACCTGAGGACGTCCGACGTTCAATCCAACGCCGAATTCCCTTTTCATCCGATCAACGATTATTTCTAAATGAAGCTCTCCCATACCCGATATGATAGTTTCTGCAGTTTCTTCATCGCTTCTTATCCTGAAAGTAGGATCCTCATCGGAAAGTTTTCTGAGCGCAAGACTCATTTTTTCCTGATCAGCCTTGGTCTTGGGTTCCGCCCTCAAAGATATGACGGGTTCAGGAACATCTATACCCTCTAAAACTACGGGAACAGAGGGATCGCAGAGAGTATCGCCTGTCTTAGTGGCTTTCAGACCAACCGTCGCCGCTATATTACCGGCGTATATCTCCTTTATTTCTTCTCTTTCATTGGCGTGCAATCTGACAATACGGCTTATGCGCTCCTGCTGGCCGGTTCGGGTATTTAAAACATAAGAGCCGGAAGCAAGCTTTCCGGAATAAACACGAAAGAAAGTAAGAGATCCGACGAAAGGATCGGTAGCCGTTTTGAAAGCTAATGCGGCAAACGGAGCATTGTCATCAGGCGAAATAGTCATATCCTTTCCGGTCTTCTGATCAACGGCATTGGTCGCTGAAATATCAACTGGGGAGGGCAAATAATACGCTACTGCATCTAAAACAAGCTGGACGCCCTTATTCTTTAGCGCTGATCCGCAAAGAACGGGGAAAATTTTATTTTCGATAGTCGCCCTACGAATAATTTTCCTCAATCTTTCGACAGAGATCTCCTTTCCATCGAGGTATTCAGCCATAGCTTCATCGTCCTGCTCGACAATCCTTTCAATAGCAGCAGCTCTTTCTTGCTTAGCCTTATCAGCTAAATCGGCCGGAATAGCACCTTTGACTATCTTCTCACCCTTATCGCCCTCAAATGTGTAATATTCCATTGTCAAGAGATCGACGATTCCCTTGAACTGATCCTCGTGACCGTCGGGAATCTGAAGCTTCACCGCATGAGGTGATAACCTTTCTAAAATTGATTGAAATGAACGGTCGAAAGATGCACCAAGACGATCAAGCTTATTGATAAAACAAACCCGGGGAACCTTATAATCATCCGCGTACCTCCAGTTAGTTTCAGATTGGGGTTCAACTCCGGCGACACCGTCAAAAACGACAACCGCACCGTCGAGGACCCGCAAAGAACGCTTAACTTCAATTGTAAAATCGATATGCCCGGGAGTATCTATAATGTTCAGCTTGACCTTCTCGTCTTCCCGCCCTTGGCGAGGCTCGCCTTCAGCGGCCTTGTTCTTGGCATCCGTTGGAGACCAATAGGCAGTCGTGGCAGCAGCAGTAATAGTAATTCCCCTCTCCCGCTCCTGTTCCATCCAATCCATTACCGTATCACCCTCGTGAACTTCTCCTATCTTATGCGAAATTCCTGTATAAAAAAGAATCCTCTCCGAGGTTGTGGTTTTGCCCGCATCAATATGGGCAATGACGCCGAAGTTTCTAATTTTATTTATTGGATAATCCGCCATAATTATAACTTGCTGACCGCTCTGCTGAGCTTCGCCCTAAAGCAGTGCGCTCTTGGTCAACTTCTTCGTTAAAAGCTCCGATCCTCCCTCGTCATACTATGGGTATGCCTCGTTTCGGTCCTCGCTTTTGCCTTGAATTTGGCCAAGCCAGCTACGTTCTAAAAAACTAATACTTTTTTAACAAATGATTCAGAATTTTTAAAAGTGGCTTCCTCCAATCCTTTTCAAGCTGTGTTCGAATAAGATTAACAGTTTTTTTATCCTCTGATGACAGTTTATATTTTTCCAACTTATAAATCTTCGCTGATATTTGGTAATCTCGTTTTTCTCCTAAAACATATCTTTTTTGATCTTTTAAACTAACCTTCATTTATTTAAATCTTTAATGACTCCTTACGCTTACTTAAAAAATTAATCTGTTTATGCCAAGTTCGAGGCAAAATCGAGTATTGATTCGAGGCGTAGTTAGCCTACGGCGAGAATCAAACGGAGATTTTAACGAAGGAATTGGCTAAACCCAAAGGGCATGTCGTCGGCCTAAAGATTCTTATCAGGCCAGACATGCAGATAATTTTTTACCAAGCAAAGTGAGCGAAAGCCTTGTTGGCTTCTGCCATTCTATGCACATCCATCTTCTTCTTGATTGCATTTCCGGTATTATTGAAGGCATTGATCAATTCCTCGGCGAGTTTTTCCTCCATCGGTTTGCCTTTCTGAGACTGAGCAGATTCTATGATCCAGCGCATCGCAAGAGCGACTCTTCTCTCGGGCCTTACTTCTACAGGAACCTGATAGTTGGCTCCGCCTATTCTTCGCGATCTTAATTCCATATTGGGCCCGGTATTTTCAAGAGCTTTATCGAAAACCTCTAAGGGCGGTTTTTGTGTCTTCTGCTCTATAATATCTAAAGCGCCGTAGACTATTTTAGTAGCTATCGCCTTTTTACCGGACTTCATGATTTTATTGATGAGCTTGGAAATCAAAACATTCGAATACTTTATATCCGGTTTTGCTATATTTCTTTTTTTAACTGGTCTGCGCATTCGCGGGTTAAAAGTCCATCAAGTTCTTAAAGTTAATAAAGTACTTTACAAACTTTATAACTTTACAAACTTTATAAACTATTTCTTAGGTCTCTTCGCTCCGTATTTGCTCCTCTGTTGTCCCGATTTTGTTCATCGGAACGATGACTACAAAATCGTGGATCCACGATTTGCCCTGCAAATCGGGACATTCTTACTTCGGACGCTTTGCACCATATTTCGATCTCTGTTGTTTACGGCCTTCAACTCCTGAAGCATCGAGCATGCCTCTCACTATATGATACCTGATTCCGGGCAAATCCTTTACCCTTCCTCCCCGGATTACAACCACCGAGTGTTCCTGCAGGTTATGCCCTATGCCAGGAATATATGCCGTAACCTCCATACCATTGGTCAACCGGACTCGGGCTATTTTTCTTAAGGCCGAGTTAGGCTTCTTCGGAGTGGTGGTCTTTACCTGAAGGCATACCCCCCTTTTAAACGAGGCTGGGTAGTAGATGGGTTTGTTTTGCAGGGTATTAAAGCCAAACGTCAAAGCCGGCGACTTGGTTTTCGCTCGCGTAATATTTCGAGGTTTTTTCAATAGTTGTCGAAAGGTTGGCAATGGCTTAAGGCTCAACGACTAATAGCTAAGGCCGAATAAAATAATCTTCTCTTCTGGCTTTAAGCTTTAGACATTGGCTTTTTGGTTCATCAATCAAAAAGACCGATCAGGTCCTTGAGATTATAGCAAAAGATATTATCCCATGTCAATCAAAAGCCTACTCCCGTTATAAACTTAAAGGCGAGGAAAACCAGCGGGAATATGAGCGGGAATATAAAGAACAGAAAAAATATAAATATAAACATGCTATAGCGATACATGAAATTCCTTAAACCGACCATCCTGCTCGGAAGAAAAGTCATCAGCAACCAGTGGCCGTCTAACGGCGGAATAGGAAAAAGATTAAATAAAGCCAAGACAAGGTTCAGGCTTACTATGAAAGAAAGCAGTTGAGGAATAAGAGAAGAAGAAAAAACGTCCGGAAGAAACCTGAGAGTCAGGCCGAATAAAACAGCAAGGATAAGGTTGGTAATCGGCCCGGCAATGGCTACTTTGGCCGGTCCGTACTTTCGATCAGAGAGATTGTCGGGATTGTATGGCACCGGTTTGGCATATCCGAATATAAACGGGGCATTTACTAAAAACAAAAACAGCGGGAGAACGATGGATCCGAAAATATCCAAATGCTTAATGGGGTTAAGGGTTAGTCTCCCTAAATTTTTAGCCGTGGGGTCGCCTAATGCATTGGCAATCGCGCCATGGGCTACTTCGTGGATCACTACCGAGTAAAGAAGCACTAAAACCTGAAAGATGGCTAACAAAATATCCATACCTTGAAATGTTAGCAAGTTTGGGGTATACTGACAAGCAAAATCCTAAGCACGAAATCCTAAATCCTAAACAAGGCTTGGAAATCTTAAATTCAAAATAATAAAAACTTTGAATTTTGGAAATTTGAGCTTAGATATTGTTTCGAATTTAGATATTCGAATTTCGAATTTATGGCAACCAGATGTCCAAATTGCGGCAAAAAACCGATCATGGTCACTACTCGAAAGCTCCTTCGAGGTCATTATAATCCGACCAACCGATCCAAGAGCTACCCAAACCTCCAATGGGCCAAGATCCAGGACAAAACAGCTCCTACTGGCTGGCGACGGGTAAAAATCTGTACTGACTGCATCAAGACCCTCAATAAAGCCACCAAGTAAATTGATCAGGGAATCTATTAAGACGCAACGCGATCCTTCCATTATCTCTGAAGCCGAAGAGAGGACCTTTGGGTTACTCGTCGAACGGCACAGAACGAACGCCATAAGGATGGAGGATTTTATAGGTAGAGAGGGTTACAGCCGAGAAGGCATAGAGCGCGACCACCTAAGCGTAGAGTCGAAAAAAGCCCGCATTAAAGAACAGGGGACAGAACCTACGAAAAGAGCCCAGATACTTGAGGCTCTGCTTGCTGAACAGATTGAACTTAGCGACTGGTTCGGGCCAAGCGCATTAACAATCCTCCCCTCCGAATATGACGACTTGTACAACGGGGTTGATACGGCTATCGAATTTGAAGACAAAGACGGTTTTCAATATTTAGCGGCGGGAGTAGATATTACATCCTCGGCTCAAGCTGTTCAGGAAAAAATAGCTAAAATCAAAAAACGAATCGCCGAGGGGAAGTTAACAAGAATTAAATATTTTGAGTCCGAAAGAAATAAAGATCGTAAGCCTGGCCCCTTAGAACAGGTCCCCTTGCTGATAATAGGAACTGAGGGCCGAACAATCAGAGAACTGTCCGAACTGTGGCTTACTATCCATAGGACTAAATTGGCCAAAAAAGACGGCGGTACTGTCTTATCGGAAGAATCTCAAGCGAACCAAAGACAGATAACTAAAGAAGCTCAGAAAAAAATAGCCGAACACCGAATTCAGATCATGCTCTTAGAGCAGATAGAAAAGCAACTGACGGTTTTCATGGAATACGCTAAAAAGATCAAGAAAAACGAAATAGCCAAGAAATATGAAGACCTGCTTGAATTAATAAGGGAGATACTCAAAGAAAAAGAGATAACTGACGAGGATCAGGAAAAAAACGAAGAAGACGCAGTAAACGCAGCGATAGAAGAGACCTTGATGCAATTTGATTCATTGCCCATAGATTAACCAATTCGGGCCCTCACACCCACTAACCACCTGCTGCTTTTATTTCCACGTAAAGATAAATTGGTCCCTGATATATTTTACTTCTGAATGGGATCATGTTGCATGGCAGCTACTAAGAAACATGTGGTTAGTAGGTGTCAGGGCGGGCTGTCGGATAATGGTAGTCCGTACCCTTGGGGTGGGTATAGCCCGAGTTCGATTCTCGGCAGCCCGACTGAACGAAGTGAAGGAGGTCTCGAGCCGATTATTAAGGCGAGAGACAAGACATATTCAAAAACAGGTTCGATGCCTGTTTTTGAATTGGGCGGCATGGTTTACTTTGGAACTTTTTGGTGATTAAATTAAGATTATGCCAGACGAATGGTCAGATCAACAATTTGCAGAAGATTGGGATAGTGGAGGTGCGACAAAACATCCTGTAAGAAAAGAGCACTTAGACATTCTCCTATCTATTATTTCGAGTAATTATTCTTCGGGTAAATATATCCTTGATTTAGGTTATGGTTCTGGCCAGGTAGAAGAAATGATCTATCAACGGATACCAGATGCCCGAATAGTCGGAACCGACAATTCAGATGTTATGATAAGACTGTCAAAAAAGAGATTGGGCGATAAATTTTCTAAACTAACTGTTATAAATCATGGCCTAGAAAATGTAGAATCTCTCAAATTACCAAAAGTAAATTATCAATATGTAATCAGCGTCCAAGCCCTGCATCACCTGAAGCACGATCAACAGAAAGATATTTTTAAATTTGCTTATAATACCTTAGAAATAGGCGGAAGCTTTATATTTATAGATAGGATTGCCCTTGATATTAAAACATTTGAAAAACCATATAAGGCTATCTATGAGAATATGTTCGGCAAAGCTTTTGAAGAATATGTTAAGGACATCGCGCAGAAAGAAGATTATCCAGCGAGCCCAGAAGAGCATATCGCTTGGCTAGAAAGAATCGGTTTTAAGGCTACCTGTCTAAATAAGAAATTCGACAGGGCATTCATAGTTGGCATCAAGGCTTAGTTCCGTTCCAACTTCCTCCCACAAAGCCGACTGAAGTGAAGGAGGTCTCGAGCCGATTAAGGCGAGAGACAAGACATATTCATAAATAGGCTCGATGCCTATTTATGAATCTATATCCACCTAAAAACCGCCTTCCAGGCGAAGTTTCTTATAAGCGTGCTTTAGCCGCTTATAGAATCGCCTCCGGCGGTTTTTAGGTGGACCCATCCTTTGTCTCAAGTCTTCAGCTTTGTTTTTGAACCCGTTCTAAAGCTCTCCATTCTACTGCAATTTTAATATTTGGATTACGACTTCAAGAAAATTTTTCGACGTAGTTACCACTATGCCTTAAAATTTTCTTTTCGTCTCTTCTCAAATCTTAAAATTTCGTAACGAATAAGAACTTCAGAACGGGTTCACAGTGGGTGTCCGCAGAATAATCCCTCGGAATCCCCAAACATGAGGCTTCACCGGAATTATAGAATATAAGACTCCCCGATAAGACAATTTGTTCTAAAGCTTGGAAACAAAAGAAGAGCCTAACTTAATTATAGCAGTCCAACCGAAACTAAAAAGTGGATATCTCTACCCACTTTTTAGTAAATTAGGAGAATCCTACTCTCCCCTTTCAACGTCATAGTAGAAGTGAGCGTCTGGCTTATCGTAACCAAAGATCTCAGTTGTTTTAAAATAAAGTTTTATCTCCCTATAGGCGGCTTTTTCATCTTCAGATGCATGAATTATATTCCTCGATATGGCACCACTATAGTCGCCCCTTATTGTTCCGGGAGGAGCATTCCTTCCATCAGTCGGGCCACACATAGTACGCACAACCCTTACCACCTCCAAGCCCTCCAATACAACCAGGACTACCGGCAACATTTGCATGTATTTCTTGGTCGGTTCAAAGAAATGTTTTCCCTTGTGTTGGGCATAATGCTTATCAAGCAGTAAATCAGACAGCTTAGCCATCTTCATTCCCACTATCTTTATCCCTTTCTGTTCAAACCTATCTATTATTTCACCTACAATGCCTCGATGAATCGCATCGGGTTTTAATATAATCAACGTCCGCTGTAACTTATCTGACATAATTATTTTTCGGATGATATTAAATAATCAGTACCATCGCTAATTAATTTAATATCGCCATTTAAATCATTCCTATAGACTTTTATATCATAATTTCCCAGCCTTTCCAATACTTCAGCTGAAGGATGGCCGTATTTGTTTTCGGCTCCAACCTGAATAATTCCGACCTGAGGTGTAACTTTATTCAAAAAATCTTCCGTAGTAGAAGTTTTTGATCCATGGTGAGCGACTTTCAAAACATCTGCATCCAAATCTACTCCGGCCAAAATAAGCTTATTCTCAACCCTTGCTTCCATATCCCCAGTCAATAAAACCCGCAGAGAACCGTACCATAGCATCATGACGACCACATCGTTATGAGGATTGGATTCTTCTGTGCCGGCGACGGATTGAAATGGGTGAAGAAGATAAAGAACCACCCCATCGTCAAAATTGATTTGCTTACCTATCACCGGTTCGGTTTCTTTTGCACTCTCCCCGGCTACGGCCTCTTGCCAGGCTAAGAATTGGGGCGAGTCATAAGATTCTTTGGCCTCAACAATGTTTTCCACCCGATAACGATCTAAAACGCCCATGAGTCCGGTAATATGGTCGGAATGGGGATGAGATGCCACCACCATATCAATATCCCGGTCATAAAACGGCATAACGCTTCCTATGGCCGAAAGAACCTTATTATCCGGCCCGCCATCAATCAAAATCTGATACCCGCTCGGAGTTTCGATAAATATAGAATCCCCTTGGCCGATGTCGAAGAAGTGGATTTTAAGAAGACCATCTTTTTGGGAGGCGACAGAATAGGTTGAGGATGCGAAGACGAAGAGACAGAGAAGGATGACGAAATGTATCAATTTAAGCTGTTTCGGCATGAAAATTTAATACCATGAATTTAAATAAAAATAAAAGGACTCTTTCAAGTCCCAAGGAATTAATGTCCAGAATAGCGACTTGCTATCTTCTGGGCAGTCTTTTTGATTAGTTCTTTTTCTTCGGGAGTAGCATTCAAATCTTCCGAATTTGCAATAGCGACAACGAGCTCAGCGGCATTTGGAGTATCCATCATAAGTCCAGTATACCCGGCACCTACAGTACCAACAACATAAATACCGTTTGGCAAGGTAACCTTTACATACGTCACTTCTTTCTCCAAGGAACTGCATAACAACCGATTGGATATTACTACAAGTACTCCCAATTTGTCAATCATTTCACGAAGATATAAGGGTAGGTCGTCTTCTTTCCCCACCCCGTCAGGTTGTCTGGAATTTCAAATACAAATACATGTTTAACTGCGGCTGATTGAGAAACTCAGACAAAATAAAATCCGACACTATCTGTCGGAATATAGCCACAGGATAAAGCGTCTTGGCATAAAATAGCCCAGAATAATTGAACCAACAATAACAGAACTAAAGGTCAACCAACTTATTAACTCTGAAGGTCCGAATATTCGATTAACCTTGAAAGATAATACTAAGGCTATCATCACGCCCCATACTCCGAAGAGTGTCGTGGCACAAAGTATTCGATTCTGCCTTTCCCTGGTCATAGCTACCTTCTTTCTAAAGTACCCGGGATATTTTTATCATAACCCTAAATGAAGTCAAGGGCTTTTTCCTATGCCTGCGCCATAAATTCGGGCAAAAAGAAAACCACCTCAATTGGTGGCGCGAAATGACTTGAGAATTTTTTCTAATAATTTTTTCTTATTTTTATCTAAGTCAAACTCCCAGATACTCAGAGTAATCCGATAACCATCGAAACAGGCTCGCTTACGAAGAAAAGACGGTCCTTTTCCATCCTCTACTAAGTAAACTCTCAAGAAATCCTCTGACGGCTCCATACAAGCACCTTTTACAACTGATATCTCCATCGTTCCCGCTGGAGGGAGTCCCCCGTTGGCATATTTTTCTAAAGAAATACTGGAGACATTGAGAACTCCCCTGTCCTTATCCTCATAGACGATAGACCATTCGGAAGGATACTCCATCCGAAAACCAGTAACACGATTTTTGTATAAAGACCAATTACTCGATGCGCAACCGATTGTTAAAACGGCACAAAGAACTAATACGATAGAGCCAGTCCGCCTCATTGAGCCACTCCCCGAAAGTATATAAGTACGCGCTACAATGATACTGCTCTTATAGCGCCTGTCAATTCTTCTAAGCGTTGGGTTGACAGATCTGATATTTTCTATTAAAATCTCGAACGAAGCCTACCGGACTCACGAGGAAAAATATGGCAGGAAACTTCGTTACCGGTTCACCTATAAAATACCGAAAGAAGGGCAATTGGGAAGAATTTCCGATGAAATTCAGGTGGCAGACCGGCCTATGGTTCGAGCTCTTTGAAAAACACCTTGATTTGATAGTTGAAGACATCAAAAGGGCCCAAGCCGAGGATAGATTGATAACTTACTTAAGCTGTCCGATCAGCGGCCGAGAAGGAAGTCATAGTCTAACCAATATCGAGATAACCCGGCATGTCGCCCGACAGCTTGAAACAAAATGGGGCAGCCGATTCTGGGTGCTTAACCCGGCTCTTTACCAAATGGAGTCGAGTTCCGGAACAGGATTAATTAAGCGGCATGCTCACCTGCTAAGCGCCGAAAAGGGATTGATGCCGGAAATCGACATAGAACAACTGCATAAGGAATCCCCTCTCACCGGCGGAGATTATCTGCGTATGTGGACCAAGGTGCTCGTAGGGGACGACGCCGACAATCTTGGGAATCGATTTGACGCTTTTTACTTTATCGGCCCAGTTGATGTCTGGAATTTTTTCACCAACTCAGGAAACACAGACCTGACCCGGGGAGTCGAAGATTACTTCGCAAGAAAAATTGCAACAAACGCTGAATTCCGATCCTGCTTCGGAGAAGCAAGAAAGATTGATGATGCGGAAAGAGAATTCTTTAAATTCTATACCCTGAAAGCAGGAGCTCACTTCAGTCTTGGCTCTCACGACGAATATAATATTTGGCAAATTCTCAACGTCCTCCGCAGACGAGAGATACGGCCATTAGCCTCCATTCCCGGCTACTTCGACGGCAGACAGATCGGCCTCGGAGCGGCCGAAACAGAACTTTCTCCTGGCTATGCTATAAACTAAGAGGCGACGCATTGTCGTCTTTTTAATTTTAGGAAGTAAAAAACCGAGCTTAGCTCGGCTTTACTCTACTATTACGACTTTTTATCAAAAATCTTATCGTAAATCTGTCCTAACGAATTGCGTAAAAGACAAAAAATAGAAATTGCCGCAATCAACCCGACAGATAGATACGCCAGGACGCAAACGAACCAATCGACCATGGGCTCGCCGGACCAATAATTCACTGCCAGCATAGCAGAAGATATAAGCATCCAAAACACCGCCCCTACCACCGTAAAGGAAAAAAGTTCAAAACCGAATATAAACGGCCAGGCAAAAATTATAGAGAAGAAGAATCCGATGAAGAAAAGGACCTTCGAACCTCGAATAGCCACCGCCTGTCTCCTTTCAAAGATCTGTAGTGCTGATTCTATATTTGTTTTCGGTTTTATGCAATAGGAAAAATATGGCCGAATAAACTACCGCCAATACGGGCAGATTGATAGACACGGGAATAGAGGCAAAGTTTAGCGAGGCAAAAAATTCTACGGCCCTTATTTGATATATGCCGATTGCCCAAACAATAAAACCGAAAGTCTGACCCAAGAAAGGAGCAATCATGCCCCCTACCCCGGCAATAAAACCCGCTAACATGGCATAGGGAACAAAGGGCAGGATCAAAATGTTAGTCGGCAAAGAAACTAAAGAGATGGTTTTAAAATAATAAATTAAAAGAGGCAAAACCATCATTTGCGCCGATACGGTCATAAGGGCAATCTCCTTCAAGCCTCCTAATTTAGGGAGCCTCTTCAACTTATAGTTCAGCAACGGGTAAAGATAGACTAATCCTAAAACGGCTAAAAAGGACAGCTGAAAACCTATATCAAAACTCAGAACAAACGGATTGATGTATATCATAATTGCCCCGGCCAGAATGATCGAATTCTTAACGTCGTAGAGCTTGCCATAGCCATGAGCAAATAAAATTAAAAGGCCCATAACCGCTGCCCGGACTACCGAAGACGAGGCCCCCGTTAAAATAGTAAATAGCACGATCACCGCCACCGAAATCCAAAAAGCCGCCCTTCTCCTTACAAAAAAAGTTAGGATAATCAGAATAGCTTCCGAAATAATCATTATGTTAAATCCTGAAATGGCAAGAATGTGGGTAGTGCTTGTTTTATTGAAAGCTTCCTTAAGCTCTGCGGGTATATTCTGGCGGCTGCCTAACAATATACCGCTTGCGTAAGACGCAACCGGCTCCGAGACGGATTTATTTATCGCATCTTGGAAGATCTTTTTAACATTGAAAATGCCGCGATAAAGATTAATTTTTACTTTTTCGAACCGGCCGTAATCTATCTTCCCCGTATCATCCGCAATCAGCGGAAAAGACATGGTTGTCCTGACTCCTTCCTTCTTAAGATAGGTGACGTAATCAAATTCATCGAAATTTTGAGGCTCTTTCAGCACTCCTATCAAGAGCAGTTGATCGCCGAATTTATAAACCGGAAAAGAATCGGTTGTTACCAGAGTTCTCTCTTTTAAATCAAAGGTTCGATTACCGATAATGACCCTCCTTGCGTTAAAAACAAACTTGGTTCTACTGCCCGCCGTTTCCGGCTCTCCGCCAACATAACCCTGCAAATGTATCTGGGTTCCCGTTTCCCGACCCTTTGAGTCTTTCAAAAAACTCTTGCTTATACCGCTTAAAATACTATTTTCATAGTTAAAACCATTGAAATGCACGATACCGAAAGTAAAAGATACGATTATAAATCCGATTAAAATGCCTATTTTTCTATTTAAAGCTGCATTTTTAGATTTAGATAAAGTCTTGCGGTAAGAAAAAACTGCCATAATCGAAATACCGCCGATCAGTAATGCCAGGATTTGAGAATAAGATATAATCCAAAAAGACCCGGTAAAAACTCCTACTATAAAGGCGAGGAGCAGATAAAACAGCATCTGGGATTTGTGCATATCAGAAAATTTCATAAACAGTCGATAGGGAAATCGTAACAAAATTTACATAAACAAAAAAGATTAACGTTCTCCGCCAATTGGCGGATCGCTGCCTCCCATTCGGTTTAGTGTGACCAAGCAAAAAGGAGGATCACCTCCTTTTTGCTTGATCTTTTTCATATTTGTTCTGTTAATTTTAACCGAACAAATTAAAATAGCTTAGTTGCAGACCCCCGTTGTGGCAAAACAGTTCGGACAAGAATAGCATGATCCCGCTTTTATCATCATGGTTCCGCAGCTGACGCATGGCGGAGCGGTACTCTCGTGGAATGCACCGACAGAATAATCATTCTGAGACTGGGTTTCTGCGGCAGCTAACGTGGCTTCTGCTTCCGTTTCGCTCGAAGAATTTATCTTGGACTCTCCAATAACCATTTCTGAGTCTCCGTAGGCCTGTGCCGATCCGAATATTTCCTCCCTATCCTTCGGATTTAAGTACTTCATGCCTAAATACCTGAATATATAATCGATAACGGATTTAGCCGTAGGAACTTGCGGATTATTGGTGAATCCGGACGGATCAAAGCGCATATCTTTGAATTTCTTAACAAGGGTTTTAAGAGGTACGCCGGACTGCAGGCACATGGAAATAAGAGTGGCGATAGTATCGAACAGGCCCGAAATAGTACTCCCCTCCTTGGCGGTGGTGATAAACGTTTCTCCGGGCTTTCCCGTGTCAGGATATAATCCGACAGTGAGATAACTCTCATATCCTCCTATGGAAAACTTATGAGTGACCGAAGGCCTTTCATCAGGCAGTTTGACCCGGGTATAACCGTTAACCTTTTCCACCAACTGCGGCTTAGCAACCGGATCATTAATATCGGAAGCTAAGTTAACTTTGGCTTGAGGCTTAGCCGCGTCATTTGTAAAATCATCCTTTTTGTCTTTGGATGTATTGAGAGGCTGAATTGATTTTGATCCGTCCCGATATATGGCTATGGCCTTCAGCCCTAATTTCCAGCCCTGTATAAAAACGTCCTTGACGTCTTCAACTGTGGCATCATTCGGCAAATTAACCGTCTTTGATATTGCTCCGGAGATAAAAGGCTGAGCCGCGGACATCATTCTTATATGACCCATGTGGCCGATGCTCCTCTTGCCGTTCATGGCCTTGAAAGAACAGTCGAATACCGGAAGATCGTCCTGAAGAAGATGGGGGGCGCCTTCAATTGTTTCTTTCACGAGCAGATAGTCGGAAATTTCTTTGACCTGATCATCTGAATATCCCAACCTCCTGAGAGCAGTCGGAACTTGATTATTAACTAACTTCAAAACTCCTCCGCCGACTAATTTTTTATACTTAACCAAAGCAAGCTCCGGTTCAATGCCGGTAGTATCGCAATCCATCAGAAAAGCGATGGTTCCGGTTGGAGCCAAGACTGTAACTTGCGAATTTCTGATTCCATGTTTTTTACCGAGAGCAAGGGCGTCATTCCACACAAGTCTTGAATGGCTTAAAAGATAATCGTCGTAAACTCCATGTTCGACTGATTGGCGATAAAGCTTTTCTGATTCATCAAGATGTTTTGATAAAACTCCCAGCATCGGCGACCGATTGGTTTCAAAACCGTTGAACGGCCCTTTTATATCAGAAATCAGAGCGGACATTCTATAAGCTTCCCCGCACATAAGGGAAGTGATCTGACCGGCCATCAAACGTCCGCCATCTGAGTCGTAGGGCAAGCCCAAAAACATCAAAAGCGATCCGAGATTGGCATAACCCAATCCAAGCTCCCGGTAATCTTTCGCATTTTGATCTATTTTCTCGGTAGGGTAGGAAGAATTATCAACTAAAATATCCTGAGCCAGAATCATCGTATCTACAATTTTCCTGAATAAATCCGTATCGAAAGTGCCGTTATCCCGGGCTAACTTAAGCAAGTTGATGGAGGCAAGATTACAGGCGCTATTGTCCAAATGCATATACTCGGAGCATGGGTTAGAAGCATTAATTCTGCCCGTATTGGGACAAGTATGCCATTCGTTAATGGTTGTGTCGTACTGCATCCCGGGATCAGCACTATGCCAAGCCGCATCAGCAATCCAGTTCAAGACTTCGCGCGCCGGCAGTTCTTCGATTATCTTGCCGTTTACAACTCCTTTTAGTTGCCAAAGGCCGTCGCTTTCTACGGCTCTCATAAACTCGTCGGTAACTCTGACCGAATTATTGGCGTTTTGATAAGGAAGAAGCGTGTAGGGGTTAAACAGATCCGCTTCAATTGAATCCTTAATTCCGCTCAGTTCAAGAGCCTTGGTCATATCCTCAATAATCTTTTTGCAGTAAATAAAATTCTTAACATCAGGATGATCAACATTTAGAATAACCATCTTGGCCGCCCTGCGGGTTGTACCGCCGGAACGGATTGCATTAGCAACGCCATCGGCACCCTTCATGAACGAAACCGGACCGGAGGAAAACCCGCCCTTAGAAAGAGGCTCCCTGGATGACCGAAGTTTTGAAAGATTAGTTCCTGAACCGGAACCGTATTTAAAAATCCATCCTTCATCTCTGTACCAATCCAGGATGGACTGCATGGTATCTTCAACTGAAAGTATGAAACAAGCTGAACACTGAGGCTTTTCATAAACACCGACATTAAACCAAACCGGACTATTGAATGCGGCAAATTGGTTGACTAAAATCCACCTTAAATCGTTTGTAAAATTAAGTGAATCCTCTTCTGAAGCAAAGTAACCGTCTTTAAGTCCCCATTTTCCTATAGCAAGGGCGACCCGATCAATCATTTGGCGAGCGCTGTATTCTCTTTCCGGAGTATCGAACTGTCCCCTGAAATATTTTGAAGCTACGATATCAGTCGCTGTCTGAGTCCAAAAACTCGGCACTTCAACATTATTTTGTTCAAAAACAACCGTTCCGTCGCTCTTGGTGATCCGAGCGGTTCTTCTCTCCCATTCAATTTGATCGTACGGATTGGTTTCCGAAAACAAAGAGTTCCAAATAAATCCGCTTTTTAATATCCTGCTCCCTAAAGAATGGTCTTTCCCATTGCCGTGAGCATGCGAGTTATTTATCAGATCAGAGTATTCAACTGTGTTTAGTTTTCTATACATTGAGATATTTTTTTAAAAAATTACCGCACAAGGCGGTCGTTATTGCCTTATCAAGAAGTTTTAAGCCCGCTCTTTTTGGGCGAGGCTCGCTTCCAGAGAAGAAGCGGCCCGCTTTAAGGCGGGGTTAATTCAATAGCATCTACTTTTTAAAACTAAACTCATCAATTTAATTTTAGCCCTTTCAAAAAAATATTTCAAGAATAAAATTGTTGATAACCCCGATATTTTAACAACCAAAAACGGACCGAAGTCCGCTTTTGGTTGTTAAAATCAAAAAATGAACTTATTTTTAAAATAAGCTGTCCCGTTACTTCATCTTCCTTCGAATAAAGGCGGGGATATCGAACTCCTCCTCGCTGACAGACGAATCAACAAACTCTCTTACTTCTCTTGAAGACGCCGATCCGTTTCCGACACCACCTCCGTTGCCGTTAGTGTGGCCATTGGCCATTTTTCTGGAATCAAAATTAGCATCAAATAAGTTGGGTCTCTGCGGAACCGCCGCGGCCAAACCCGGTCTTGCCGAAGATTGGTGTCCATTCGTAAATCCGGTCGCCACTACTGTTATCTTGATCTCTCCCTTCTTAAGCTTATCATCGAGCACCGCTCCAAAAATTACTTTGGCATCCTGATCAATATGTTCGGTGATTATGCGGGCCGCTTCGCTGATTTCAGCCATTGCAAGATCAGTTCCTCCGGAAACATTGAATAGTACTCCCTTGGCACCATCAATTGAAACCTCCAACAAAGGAGAGTTGATAGCCGTCTTAGCGGCCTCTATCGCCCTATCTTCTCCGCTGGCTCTGCCTATACCCATCAAAGCTGATCCTGAATTAGCCATAACCGCTTTGACATCGGCAAAGTCAACGTTAATTATTCCCGGAACTGTTATTAAATCAGAGATACCCTGAACGCCCTGCCTCAAAACATCATCCACGATCGCGAAAGACTCTAAGAGGGGTGTCTTCCGGTCTATTATGGACAGCAAACGGTCATTAGGAATAGTGATCAGGGCGTCTACTTTTTCTCTTAAAATATGCCAGGCATCTTCAGAGATTCTCATACGCTGAGCGCCTTCAAAACTGAATGGCTTGGTAACTACGGCAACAGTCAGCGCGCCTAAGTCGCGGGATATGTCAGCAACAATCGGGGCAGCTCCGCTTCCCGTACCTCCGCCCAAGCCGCAAGTAATAAAAACCATATCAGCGCCCTTTAAGGCATTTTGAATTTCTTCTTTGGTATCTTCGGCGGCTTGCCGGCCGATTTCCGGATTCATGCCCGCACCCAAGCCCTTGGTCAGGCTCTTGCCGATATGGACTTTGGTCGGAGCATTTGTATTATGCAAAGCCTGAGCGTCGGTATTGACGGCTATAAACTCGACGCCATGAATCCTGGCCTCGATCATCCGAGCTAAAGCATTATTGCCGGAACCTCCGCACCCAATGACCTTTATCCTGGCAAAAGTTTCAAATGCCGGTTTTATTTGAGCCATAGTCGATTCTCTAAATTAAAAACTTAAAACGAAAAATTAAAAATTGGATCTATCCAAGGCCAAACCGCCTTAATTTTGCGCTTTTCGCTTTAAATTTTAAACTATCTTCTAACTTGTATTATCACAAAAGGAAATAGAGCACAAGGAACACCCCCTGTGGATAAAATGTGTACAAGAATCCCCTACGCTATGGGAGAAAATTCTTAAACCATTCCTTCAGTTTTTTAAACGATTCGCCGTTATCGGAGGAAAATCCTCCTTTTGACTTGGGTCCCTCCGACTCGCTTTGAATCCCCCACATTACCAGGCCGATGGCTACAGCAAAAGACGGATCATCCACTATATCCGCAATACCGTCGACATGCAAAGCTCGAGCTATTCTTACAGGAAGCTTAAACCTTTCTTTAGCTAAGAGAGCGATGCCCGGAAGATTGGCCCCTCCCCCGCTGAGCACTATTCCAGCCGGCAACAATCCTCCGCGCGGTATCTTTTTCAACTCATTACCGACTACATCAAATAGTTCATGAACACGTGCGTCTATAGCCCTGACTAACTGCTTCTTGGGCAGTCTGAAATTATCTTCTCCTAACAATTTAGAAAGATCAACCTCGCTTTTCTTTCTTAAGTCTTCCGCATCGGATGTTGCACCATGCTCAAGCTTCACGCGTTCCGCCACATCAATAGAGGTTCTCAATAAAACAGCCAAGTCGTTGGTGATATGCCTCGATCCGATCGGCAAAACGGAACTGTACAGCATGTCCGACTCTTCAAAAACCGCCAGGCTGGAAGTTCCGCCTCCAAAATCAAGATTAATTACTCCATATTCTTTTTGATTCTTATCTAAAACAGCAAGGGATGAGGCTAAGGGGGCATAAACTAAGCCGGACACCTCAATGCCGACAGCGTTGACGCACTTTGCCATATTTCTCAAATAAGGCGACAGGCCATCGATGATAAGCACTTCGGCTTCAAGCCTTACACCCTTCATGCCGATCGGATTTTTTACATATTCAACGCCGTCAACGATATAGTTACGAGGGACTACGTGAATAATTTCCCTATTGGCAGGCATACTGATCACAGAAGCCGCTTGAATAACCCGATCAATATCGCTTTGGGAAATTTCATTATCGGCTCTTGATACGGCTATTACGCCCCGAGAAATTTGAGTCCTTATGTGCAAACCGTTTACGGCAAGATAGGCTCTCTTGATCTGATTGCCGGACATAGCTTCGGCTCTTTGGACCGCGGTACGTATGTTCTCTACGGTCTCTTCCATATCCACCACCGCTCCCTTTCTCAAACCGTTAGAGGGCGCACTTCCGGCTCCTAATATTTCGGGGGTTAAATTGTCAGTATTAAAACGGGCAATAATTGCCTTTACTTGAGAATTGCCTATATCGATTCCGCTGATGATGTGCTGCTTTGCCATTCAGTTCATCAAGTTTCTAAAGTTATAAAGTTCTTAAAGTTAAAACTTTATAAACCTTATAAACTTTCGACTTTTTACTGAAAATTATGCCACAAAAAAATCTATAAACTTAATCTATCTAAAATAACTTGCTCTAATCTCTCCATTTCTCTTGCTTCCGCGGCATGATTTTCATGATCATATCCGGCTAAATGCAAAAACCCATGGACGACCAGCCGGGCAAGTTCGGTTTCTACAGCTATATTCTCTCTTTTTGCGGCCTTTTTGGCAAATGAAGGGTAAATAAAGATATCCCCAAGGTCGGTAGCATGCAGTAAGTAGTTAGTAGTGAGTAGTTTCTGGAGAGCGCCGATAGACATCGGAAAGGACAATACGTCGGTGACTTTATTCTTATGACGATACTTATTATTAAGCTCCTTTATTTTAGACTCCCCTACTAAATTAACACTTATCCCCACGTGCTTACCCTCCATATTTAATTCCCGCATACCGGCTTTGATAATATTTTCGAAAAAATCCTTCTTCAAGGTTTTATCGGCGGTTAAATTTCGGAAAGTAAGGTCCAACATTAGAAAGATCTTATCACGGATTTAATTTTTTTGGTATTACCAATCAAAAATCGGCTCTTGGGCCGATTTTTGATTACTTTGAGAGCTCTTCTTTGACTACCTTACTTACGAAAGTGCCGTCAGCTTTACCTTTGACCCTGGCCATAACGGCGCCGATGACTTTGCCCATATCTTTGATTCCACCCGCCCCAACCGTTGCAATTACCCTTTTAACTTCTTCTCTGACGGCTTCTTCCGACATCTGCTCCGGCATATAAACCATGAGTATTTCCATTTCTTTCTTCTCTTTTTCGGCTAAATCTGAGCGATTGCCCTTCTCGTATTGCTCGATTGAATCTTTTCTCTTTTTTATCTCAGACGAAAGAACCTCAATAATCTCCTCCTCGCTCAGCTGACTTGCCTCTTCGAGTCTTGCACCATCAGATTCTGACTTGCTAAGCTTGGCTCTTTTTTCCAGCTCTCTCGATTTAACGGAACTCAAAACCAGTCCCAAAACCATCCGCTTATTGGCATTGCCAGATTTAAGAGCTTCTTTAATATCCTGATGAAGCTTCGCTTTCAACATGGTGAATTAACCCAATTACCCTCATTGACCTAATTTCTAAAAAATTCCCAAGTCCCAAATTTAGATCAATTAGAAATTAGGATAATGAGAAATTTAAAGATCCAACTCCTGCTTAAGTTTTCTCTTCTGTTCCTCAAATGTATCTTCGTCGTATTTGCCAAGTTTTTCTAATTTTCTCCTTAATGCGCTTAGATGAAGCCCCATGATAGCGGCGTTCTTCTCCTTTCTCTCGGTTAATTTCTTCTGGCGGTATCGAGAGCTTTTTGCCTTAAGCAAAACTCCGCTTCTTTGCACGAAACGGTTAAAGCGCCTCATCAGGCTTCCGATGCTTTCGTTTTGTTTTCTTTTGACTTCAACCATAATGAACCTCCTCTCTCAAATAAGAATATCGAATATCGAAATTCTAAACAAATTTCAAATCCGAATTCTCAAAACTTCAAACATTGATATATTTAGAATTTTGAATTTTCGGGCTTTATTTAGAATTTGGGGTTTAGTATTTCAGATTTACTTTACTATCTTCGGTCCCAGCTTTTTCCCGCCCAATAAATGAATGTGAAAATGGGGCACTAATTTGCCGCCATCTTCTCCTTCATTAATTATCAGCCTATATCCCTTATCGCCTAAATCAAGATCATGAGCAACCTTGTCGGCAACCATCAAGCCGCGCCCCAACAAACTTGCATCCTTGTCGGTAACCTCATGAATACTTTCAAAATGCTTTACCGGAATAATAAGCAAATGAACCGGGGCTTGCGGATTAATATCTTTAATAACCCAAAATTCGGCATCTTTATATACGGCCTCGGCTTTCAGTTCGCCTTTTATAATTTTGCAGAAAATATCGTCAATCACAGAAATTAACCTAAGTACCCTAATTGACCTAATGTCTAAAAAAACTCCAAGCCTCGAATTCAGATCAATTAGAAATTAGAATAATTAGAAATTTACTTTTTAAGCCTCTTCTTCATCTCATCCACCACCTTAGTCAGCAACAAGGTTTCCTGAATGCCGGTATCCATTTCTCTGAGAATAATGGTTCCCTCCAGCGCTTCTTTTTGTCCAAATATAAGGGTGTATTTTACTCCGAGCCTATGGGCAATTCGCAATTGGGATTTTATGCTGTCCCGGCCGAAAGAAGATTTGACTTCAATACCGGCTTTTCTTAAATTCTCAAACAAAGCTAAGCTTTTTTTCTTGGCCGCTTCCCCAAGCTGAGCCAAAAAAACCCTGGGCTTAATGCCGATCTCGGGAACCGAAATACCCTTGGCTTTTACTTCCGAAACAACCCGGTCGATACCCATAGCCCAGCCGGCAGCCGGCGTCTTTGATCCTCCCAGCATATCAATCAATCTATCATAGCGACCGCCGGAAATAACGGCAGATTGAGCGGTAATGTTTTCTTCAGGCAAAAATTCAAAAACAGTTCTTGTATAGTAGTCGAGCCCTCTGACCAAAGAGGAATCTAATATATACGGCACCTTGGTTTCGTCCAAGAACTCAAGAACTCTTTTGAAATGCGTCTTGCAGGTATCGTCCAGAAAATCAATTATCGGCGGGGCTTCCTTATTTACCTCTCTGCATCCTTCTTCTTTGCAGTCAAGCATTCTAAGAACGTTCTTCTTGAATCTGATCCGGCATTGAGGGCACACTTTTTTTATCTTGTTTTTATAAAAGTCCTTCAACGCCCTGAGATAAGCGGGGCGACAGCTTTGATCGCCGATACTGTTGATATGCACATTGTATCCGTGAAGACCGACGCTATCCAAAATCTTATAGCCTAAAAATATCAATTCTGCGTCAACAACTTCCGAAGCGTCTCCTATAGTTTCCAGGCCCAGCTGATAAAACTGGCGGTATCTCCCCTGTTGCGGCTGATCATGTCTGAACATCGGACCGATGTAATAAAGCTTGACCGGATGAGGCCTGACATTCATCCCGTTTTCCAGATAAGCCCTTACCGTTGAGGCCGTCCCTTCGGGACGCAAAGAGATATCATCGCCGCCTTTGGTTTTAAAATTATATATCTCCTTTTCGGCAATATCCGAAGAACTTCCGACGGAACGCAAAAATAATTCCGTCGGTTCCACTATCGGAGTATCAATTCTTTCAAAACTGTAATCCTCAATCAGAGATTGAGATTTTTTCATCACATGGCGCCAGTATTTTTGATCCTCGGGCAGAATATCATGCATACCCTTGGGCGCCTGAATTGTTTTCTGTTTTGCCATAAATTAACTAAATACTAATATCCCTACCTGCTCGCCTCGCTGAAGCTCCGGCGAAGCGAGCCGGCAGGCAAGTAAACTCTAAACTTTTAAAACCGCAGATTGTTTTTGATTTTAAATTTAGTAGGAATATTCGACCTCAGAAATCGCTGTAAACCTCGAGAACGGCCAAGCTCTTAAAAACGCCCGTCCGGTTATAAAATGTTCAGCTAACGGACCCCACCTTCTTGAATCGGAGCTTTGCAGGCGATTATCCCCTAAAACATAAAATTCCTTATCCCCTAATTTAACCTTGGAACTGCCCAGGGTTCTTTGATGGCCGTCCAAATAATCCTCTTTCAGATAAAAACCGTCGGGATACCGCTCGTTATAAATTTTAACTTTGTCGTTAAGAATCTCCACGCTTTCTCCGGGCAAGCCTATGATTCTCTTTATGAAAAATTGAGAGGGATCCTCGGGGTATCTGAATATTATCACGTCGCCCCTCGCCGGATCTTTGAACCGATAGCTTATCTCGTCAATCAGCAGGTAATCTCCGTCATCAAAACTCGACTCCATTGATGCTCCTTTTACAAAAAAAGGCTGTACCAGATAATACCTGATTGGCAGAATTATAGCAAGCGAAATGATCACGACTTTCAGGGCCTCCCAAACAACCAAAAAAATGTTATTTTTCGGTTTCATCGGCGTATCTTCTGAATGGTTATCATGGAAATCCTGCTCAGCCATCTATGCATGATAACACGATTTTTAGCTCATTTCAACCAAAAATGATTCTCCCCGGCTACCCGCCTCGCTCGCCTTGGCGTAGCCACGCTACAGCGAAGCCAGGCCGAAGACGTCGAGTCGAGGTAAGCAGCCGGGGTATCCTATCGGATACCATGAGTCGCATAGCCATTCGGCTATATTTGATTGCGACTCGGAGATACTGTTAGCCCCTCCGTCCCGTTAAGGCGGGACTACGGGCTTAGCTTCATCCGCGGGCTTACGCCCGCGGTATTCGCCTAAGGGCTAATAAAAAGCCTCCTACGAAGGAGACTGCTATTACAATAGATACTCTTCCAAAAATACTTTCCAGACAGACACCATCCATACAAAAAAATAGATCATTAATACGGCCTGTAACCCTCCCAAAAACAAGACCCCTAATTTAAGCGCAATTATATTTATACCCTGCCAGAAGCCTTCGTGCTTGGCTATCGCCTTGGCGACAAGGAATAACCATATCGGAGTCATAGCTAAAACCAAGCAAGTTAAACTTATCAATAAAAGAATTAAAGATGCCCAAAGCTTATTAATCCAAACCACGAGCTTATCCATTTACCACCCCTTTTTTTAATTGTAAAAAAGCTTAGTAGCGGTTAATTTACTAAAAACCTTTCAATTAGTCAATTAATCCTGTAGTATATCCTTACGCCTACGATGAAATTGATAATCGGAATCGGAAACCCGGATAAAGAATACCAGAACACCCGCCACAATGTCGGGTTTATGCTGTTGGATTACATGACCAAGAAAAGCGACCTTGGAGATTTCAAGCTCGATAAAAAATCAGATTCTCTTATCGTGAAGGGTAGGCTCGGCAAGTCTTCGGTCGTACTTGCAAAACCGCAGAATTACGTGAATAAATCGGGCGAGGCTGTCTCAAAATTAATTAAAAATTTAAAATTGAAAATTGAAAATTTAGCCGTTATCCATGATGATCTCGATATTCCTTTCGGCAATACGAAACTTTCATTGGGGAAAAATTCTGGAGGACACAAGGGAGTGGAATCAATTATGAGAGCGGTCAAAACGAAAGACTTCTACCGTCTCAGAATCGGTACGGCCAAAAGAGCTCTCGATAACGCCCGCGACCAATCAGACAAGAAACGCGATGAATTTGTCAGAAACTTCGTCCTCTCAAAGTTCTCCCCTTCCGAACAGGATGAGCTTAAGAAAATCTTCAAAGAAGGGTACGAGAAACTATTGGGAATTATAAATTAGGCTTGCCCTAAACAAAAATCGCCCTATCGGGGGCGATTTTTGTTTGGGACAATTACTTACTCCCCTATTTTCTTTCGAAGATTGGCTACCAATTCTTCCGCATGCTTGACTCCGCCGAGGCCAAAGGCCAAACCAAAGGCCAAAGCGCTTCCGGCCACACCTCCGATAATCACTATTCTGATTACGTCGTCGGCAACCTTAAGCTGAGACAGGGCGATCAGTAAAGCAAAGACGAAGATAGACCATTTGGTAATAGCACCAAGCAAGTTAGCCGAAACTAAACCTGCCGCCTTTACCGAACCTTTAACTAATCCTTCCAAGAACTTGGCGACTAAAATACCGATCAGTAGGATAACTGCGGCAATTATCACATTCGGTATATATAGAACGACAGTCCTCAGAAACTCGCTCACCTGGTTAAGCCCTAAAATATTACTGGCGGCCATCAGAAAGACCACGATAAAAAACCATTTGATCAGTTCGTTGAAAAATTTAGCGCTATCTAATCTTAAGCCGCTCCTTTCCCAGGCTCGCCTGAAGCCTACTCGAGCAAGTGCATTGTCAATATGGAGGACTCTCACTACATGGCCGGCAACCTGTCCAAGAACGATGGCTATAAGCCAGCCAACGAGAAAAACAACTAAAGCCGCGATAAGGCGCGGGGCAAAACCTGCCACATTTGACCACATGGTCAAAAGCGAAGAGCCCACGATATCCGAAGCGGCTGTTACCTCAAAAAACATCATAAAAGCACCTCCGTTCCATGAATATATCTTAACATCTATCGGTAGGGTATGCAGAAGGCGTGTGGATAATTAAAAACTAAACGAGAAATTGAGCTATGAGCAAAGCAACAATATTAGCTACTTTAATCATCGGATTAATTGCCGGACCGGCGGTATCTTTGTACGGATCCCCTACCGTATCTCCTGTAACAGCCGCTTTATGGGCATCTGATCCTTTTCCGCCATAATTCCCTTCTTCAATGTATTTCTTCGCATTATCCCAAGCCGCACCGCCGGATGTCATGGAAATCGCGACAAACAATCCGGTGATAATCACTCCGACAAGAAGACCGCCAAGCGCTTCAGGACCCAAGATAAATCCAACCGCTACGGGAAAGGCTATCGGAATCAAGGCCGGAAGTATCATCTCTTTTATAGCCGCCTTGGTGACTATATCAACTGCTCTTCCGTAATCGGGCTTTCCGGTACCTGCCATAATTCCGGGAATTTCCCGAAACTGCCTTCGAACTTCGTCAACGATGGCCGATCCGGCTCGGCTTACCGCCTGCATCGCCATTGATCCGAAGAGGTAAGGCATCATTCCTCCGACAAACAGACCGAGTAAAACTCTCACGTCCTGCAGTTCAAAGAATACATTTCTTCCAAGATCAGCTAATTCTTGAGTATAAGCGGCAAAAAGAACCATGGCCGCCAATCCGGCAGACGCAATCGCGTATCCCTTGGTTACGGCTTTGGTCGTGTTGCCGACGGCATCTAAGGCATCCGTAGATTCCCTGACCGAGTCAGAAAGTCCGGCCATTTCAGCGATTCCTCCGGCATTATCGGTGATCGGACCAAAGGCATCGATGGCAACGATAATCCCCGTCAAAGAAAGCATGCTCATCGTCGCTAATGCAATACCGTATAAGCCCATGAACCAGTAGGCTCCGAACATTGCCGCTCCGATCACCACGACAGGCAAGGCGGTCGACTGCATGGATACGGCCAGTCCCATAATTATATTCGTGCCATGACCGGTCGTTGAGGATTTAGCGATTGATTTTACGGGACCGAATTTTTTGGAAGTATAGTAATCAGTAATCAATACCATCAAACCGGTGACCCCTAACCCGATCAATAAAGCCCACAAAACATTCCACGAAGAGACAAGTCCTCCGGACAGTTCGGCTAAATTTTTTACATAATCAACTTTTTGGGTAATAAGCAGGAATAATCCGGCCGATATTGCGCCGGTAATTCCCAAGCCCTTATAAAGAGCGCCCATGATTCCGCCCTTGCCCAATCTTACAAAAAACGATCCAGCTATTGATGCGAGTATCGATACGGCTCCGATCAAAAGTGGAAGCTCAACGAATCCGGGAACGGACGGAATTAGAAGATGGCCCAAAAGCATTACCGAAATCGCCGAAACGACATAAGTTTCAAACAAATCCGCGGCCATACCGGCATCATCTCCGACATTGTCCCCGACAAGATCCGCTATCACTGCCGGATTTCGAGGATCATCTTCGGGAATACCGGCCTCAACCTTTCCGACTAAATCTGCACCAACATCCGCTCCCTTAGTAAATATGCCTCCGCCCAAACGGGCAAACACAGATATTAAAGAAGCTCCGAATCCAAGACCGATGAGGGCTTTTATGTCGTTAGTAAGCCAATAAAATACAGTAACAGATAAAAGGGCAAGTCCTACTACAAAAAATCCGGTAACCGCTCCGCCCTTATAGCCGAGACTGAAAGCCGGCGCCAAGCCGTTCTTGGCCTCTTCGGCAACCCGCGCATTAGCTCTGACGGATACGATCATACCGGCATATCCGGCTAAGGCCGAAGCAACCGCTCCCACCACAAATCCCATAGAAACGAACCTTCCCAACCAAAGAGACAAAATAACCGCCACCACCAAGCCCACCCCGAAAACAGTTTTATTCTGTCTCTTAAGATAGGCCTCTGCACCCTCTTGGATTGCCTTCTGGATGGACTGCATCTTGTCATCGCCGGCGCTCTTTTTTAAAATTTCCCAAATCAAAAACGCTCCATATCCCAATGAGGCCAATGAGGCCGCTAAGGCAAGCCATAGAGTATTCATTGCGAGAGTAACCAATTTTCATTTTTCAATTTTCAAAATTTTTTTGAAAATCAATAACTGAAAATCGGGTAAAAATTAACTTAGAAATTATATCGGATTTATGAAATAAGTTCAAGGAAAGCTCTAACTCTTATATGGGCCCGGTCTAAGACAAATTAAAAGCCCCGCATAGGGGCCGATTAACTTACTTCTTCACCACCGGAGCGCCGGGCTTGGTCACATCCATCGTACCGACGATGGGAACGCCCATCGGGCCTACGGGAATGTAGACGACCGTGTTGTTGGGTGAATTCACCATCAGCTTCTGGGCCTCGATGGCTTCATGCTGGAGATACTGACCGGTCAGCTGCTGCTGGATGATAGCCATAGCCTGAGCAATGCCCTGAGCCTGAATTACACGCTTTTCTTTGTCTTTTTTCTCGATCTCGATTTCCGTAGTTTTCCTCTCAAGAAGCTGGGTGGTAGCTAACTTATTGGCCACGGCATCAGAGACCTCCTGGGGATATTGGATATTCCCCACAACAACGCTCGAAAGCTCAAATGGAGTCTTGTCGGTAATCGCCCTGATTCGCTTCTCAATCGCCTGGCCGATGGAGGTAATGTTATCCTTTACCTCGAGACCATTATGCTTCTGAACTTCATCTCGCGAGAAAGTCCTAAGAGGTTCCTTGATAAAGTTGCCGTAGGCAACCCTTACGATTTCATCGGGATGTTCCGGATCTCCCTGGCCGTTTCCGAGATAAGAAAAGTTATCCATAAAATCCTGAACCCGATCGGGTCTCATTTTGAAAACGGTATGCACCCGGAAGGAAAGTTTCAGATTGTCTTTGGAAAGAACCGAATCTTCCTTCATGAAGTCTTCCGTGTAGGTATAGGGGGTTACGCTGACGTTGGTAACATCAAGGAGCCATCCCCGGCCGGTTGAAGTCGGTCCGGTCTGAAGTTTGACAAATTGAGCCTTGCCGAAAACAGCTCCTCGAGTAACATATCCAACATAGCCTGCCGGGGTATGAGGATTTGAAGAACCGACCAGCCAGACAACGACTGAAAGAACTACCAGTCCGCCCAAAACACCTGCAACAATTCTTGCTGTCCAGTTGCGTTCCATTTCCACTCTCCTTTTTTCAAAGAAAGGCTGATTGTCCAGCCTGGATATGATTATACACAAAAAATCCTAATTGTCAAAACAAAAACCCCTTGCGGGGCGTCTGAAAGAGGTGGGGGGTCGGTTACTTTTTATCGTCGTTTTTTTTGTATTCTTCTCCCCGCACCACAATCAATCGCTCCAGATACAGTAACCCCTTTACTTTTTTATCGCCTTCTAATTTTTCGACGGCCGTTCTGAGTTTATCTATGTCAAAAGTAAATGAATCGGGCGTATCTACGTATACTAAATTGCCGCTCTGATCATACATAAAGTTATTAAAAAAACCGTCTAAGTTGGCGCCTGTTTCTGCATATATTTTATACCGTAGACCGTGGATCTCGGCATCCTTCTCTTTACCATCCTTAAAATATTCATTTTTTCTTCCCCGAACACCCGCCCTAACTCTTTTATTGATAGTGGCATTCGGATCTGAAAATGATCCGTGAATATCCCTTATATTATCCGGATATAAAAGATGCAGGATTTTAGACAGGTAGAACCGGCCTCGAGCTTGATTTGCTAAATATCTTTTGTCGTCATCTGTCTCTCCCTGGTATTCAAAAGCTCCGATGACTCTTTCGGGATTATCTTTATCTTCGTATACTTTGCGCTCTCCCCCTTCTCCTAATTTCCTTCCTGTCTTGATTTTGAGCTTATCAATGCCCATTAGATTAAATCTTAGGCGATTCTATTTTCCCGGCATCGGCGCTGTCGCCTATCTCAACGACATTCTTCACCCTATCCACCATAAGAGAAAGGCGTTTTTCTGAGTCATCATAAGCTGATTTGGAATCTGAGATATGCTTGCCGAGTTTTCTAAAGTTTTCCGATAATTTCTCTCCGTCAGTAGAAATCTGGGCTAAGCGCTTGATAATATCCTTGGTCTGCTTGCTGAACTGAACGTCTTTGAACCAATGCATAATGGCTGATATAGAAAGAGCAAAAGTATTGGGTGAAACCATGAAAACCTTCTTACTGCGGGCATAGTTGGGTATGTCGGCGTCCTTCACATTATTAATCAGCTCGTAATACACTGTCTCGGCCGGTATATACATAAGGGCCAGATCAGCCGTTCCTTCTGACGGCAGGATATACTTGGATGATATTTCATCGACTTTCTTTTTGACATCCGAGAAGAAGGCCTTACGAAAAACCTCTTTGTTTATTTCATTATCCGCGTTAACCATTTTCTCAAAATTTTCCCAGTTAAACTTGGCATCTATCGGTAAAATAATTCCATTCGGCAGTTTCAAAATTGCATCTACCGCCTCGCCCGATTTGAAATAATATTGTATTTCATATAAATCCTTCGCAAAGTACTGAGACAGCGCCGCCTCAAGAGACATTTCACCCCATATACCCCGAAGCTTGGGCGATTTAAAAATATTCTGAAAAGAGGAAACATCTCTGACGGATTCGTGAACACGCTTTAAATTTTCCTGAAGCATGGTGATCCCCTGAGTAAAACCGTGCACTTGCTGATGTACGCTCAGGGTGGCCCTTTCGGCCGCCTGGCGGTTTCTCTCAAGCTGTTCGTTGATAAGATTGGAGAATGAGTCGAGTCTTTGATGCAGGACGGCGTATTCATTCACGTTTTCCTTTTTTCTCGATTTTAAAAGATAGTAGAGATTGATTACGAGAGTAACCAAAACCGCTCCGGAAACGATAATGGATAGGATTACGATGGGGTTAGTCATGATTAGAGTATATAATATTATGTTGTTGCGGTTAAGGCAACCTGTCCGTTCGTTCGAAATTTGGGAACGGAGAGCTCATATCGCTACGATCGACAGGACCGCCCATTCCAAGCCTGTGGATTATATAAATAGACAGATCCCAATTAATATAGTAGAATTTAATCAAATAAACTAATTAACTAACATGTATAAATATATACGCGATCGTTTCGGTGTTGTACCCCTAATGGCCATCGGCTTAGTCATCGCCGTAGGTGGAGTCTTGATCCTCCAGAACAGTGTATCGGTTAGAGTTAATCTGGGCTCGGCCGAGTATGAATACTACGAAGGCGATGGCGCTCCTTGCGCAAAATTTTCCGATAATCCGTATTACTGTGGAGGTCAAAACATAGGCGATAAATGTACGTATGAGAGCGGGTGGCTTTGGTGGAAAAAGACTAACAGTGGTACCTGTCAGCAAGAGGACGGTAAACAAAATACTGACAGACAGCCAATTTGTTATTGCAAAACCGGTACGGAAGAAGATTCAGATTCAGGATACGATCTGTACGAATAGCAGTCTCCTCTTATCAATTTAAAACACCCCTCGCGGGGTGTTTTAAATTGATTTTCCATCATCAATGTTTTAAAATATCGCAAGCACATTTATAACTGCGGGGTAATGAGTGAGGAGCGGTCGGACAGACAAAGACCGCTTCTGGGCGGTCTTTGTAATCAATCTGATTATCTTCATAGCTGAACTGCTCGTCGGTCTTTATTCGGGAAGCCTGACGATGCTATCGGACAGCTTCCATCTTTCCATTCACGTCATAGCGTCGATAGTCGCCCTGATATCGGAGTATGGCTTTCTTGGCCTTCCGCAGGAGAAAACTAAGAAATGGTCAGCGGCAGTTAATATTTTTCTATTCTTCATTCTTGCCCTTGTTATCGGCAATGAGGCATGGGAAAGACTTCTCAACCCTAAGGCAGTCAACATAACAATAGTTTTCTTTTTGGTCGGTATCGCCGGATTATTGGCTAACTGGTATACAGTTAAGGTCTTAGAGAGCAGTCCCGATGAAGAATTCTCAGAAAATAGAGATATCCTATTTTGGGAAATGATTTATGACTACGTAAGCTCGATCATACTGATAGCCTGCGCCGTGATCATATATTTCACCGGCTGGTACATACTCGACCCGATCTTATCGATCGTCCTCGCTCTGACGATGGTCTTTAAAGCAGTGCAGATGTCTTTGAGATTCCGCAGTATCCATCATGGACACGGTCCTCACCGCCACTGACAAAAACCTCGCAATCGCGAGGTTTTTTATCGGAGGCCGTTCACTATTTTTACAAATTGATCGTTCCGGTCGTACTCGTTACGGAAAAGCCTGCCGAAAGAAGCAAAGGCCGGACTGAAAAGAATGATATCCCCTCTTTCAGCCATGCCTATCGCCGATTTTATGCAATCTTTCAAATCCCGGCTCCGATGAACGGCTATATTTTTTATTTTTAATACTTGGGGTTTTATTTTTTCCGTACCGCTGCCTTCAATCAATACTACGGCCCGGCATCTCTTTTTAACCTCGCTCAAAAGACCGGCCATGTTCAGCCCTTTATCGGATCCGCCCATGATTAAAACTATGTTCCTCGACCCTGTCAGGTCGAGAGCTTTGAGACCGGCGATAGTCGCCTCTGGAGTAGTGGAATTATTATCATTGTATATCTTTATTCCGCGAACTGTATTCAGATATTCAAGCCGACCCGGGACACCCCGGAAATTTTCAACGGCTTTCCTGATTACTGCTTCTTTTATCCTTAAGGCTCTTCCGACTCCTATGGCTAAGGCGGCATTATCCCTGTTGTGCTCGCCCGGAATTTTTAACTTATAACTTTTCGGGGGATCTTGAGATGAAACGGCGATAATCCGGCTTTTAATCTTTCGCTTATAGAATTTTCTGATGACCGGTAGGAATTTTCTTTGGGTTACCAAAAAATCCTCCTTATCCTGATACTTAAAAACATTTGCCTTATCATTAAAGTACTTTTGCATACTGCCCCCGTAGTAATTGAGGTGATCCGGGAAAAAAGTGGTAAAAACTCCGACATGGGGGCTGAGCTTCGAATCTCCGAATCCTTGAAGCTGCCAAGAATCCAATTCCAGGACGGCATAATCGCCGGGCTTAGCCTTCTTCAGCAACGGCAAGCTTGATCCACCTCGTATATTTCCGCCCACAAGCACCGGCCGGCCGGCCTGTTTTAATATACGGGATACGAGAAAGGTTACCGTGGACTTGCCTCTTGTTCCGGTAATGCCTATTACTTTGGCTCCCGACAGCTTAGCGAACAATGAGGCGTCCATTTCCACGGGAATCTTGTTTTTATGCGCTTCTTTTATATACGGTGAATCAAGGGGCACTCCTGCCGCCTTTATAACCATGTCGCAATCTTTGAAATCCTTGAGATCGTGCCGGCCGAGAACATAACGGATGTTTTTGTATCTCTTTAGCTCCTGAAGACTTTGTTTTAATTCTCTATGGCTTTTAAGATCCGTAACCGTAAGTACGGCTCCGCAATCAGCCAAAAACTTAGCCACGCCGACTCCCCTGCCAAGAACTCCAAGACCCATCAGGGTTATTTTTTTATTTTTGAAATAAGACTTGTAACTCATAGCTATTGGCGGAAATTAAAAGGCCGGATTATTCCGGCATAGCAAAAAATATATCCATATTTTGAGAGCGCATCTCTTTACCCATTAGAAATTGATGAATACGCATTTTAGTCAACTGACCCCTGTCATCAGTAAAGAAATCGCAAACTACTTTAATGTAATCGGGTAAATCCAATACTGTTATTGCATTACATTCTCCGGATCCTTCTGCCGGCAATGGCTGAATACTTTCTGCCCACATAAGAGCAAGTCGAGGATCGTTGAATAGATATTTAGTGAATATCCCCAATCCATCATCATTATCTCCCTCGTATGGCTTATCACCTGTCAGTGTTTTATAGTGTCTATTATCAAGATAGAAATCGATGGTTTTAAAATCTAAAAAGTCTTCTGCGTACTGAACTACTATCCTTTCTTCCCCTGGACTCCAAGGACTTTTATGTCGTAGTTCCATCTTAGCCGGAAAATAAGACATCCGATAGTACGCCGTACCAGAGCCTCTCGGATAATATTTTCCTGCTCCTTCACCGGTGAATTTTTTAATCATTAGATCTCTCAAAACATCGCCAAGCCTTACCCCCATCATACTCCTCCGCTTTTTAAGTTTGCTGAGATCAGTTAAACATAGCTGGCCCAATTCCGCAAGACTATTATCTTAACCTCAACGATCGTAGCCACCGAATAAAATAAGTAATACCAGAAACCACGATAAATGCTCCGAATAGATCTACGGCAAAGTTAGCTATGGAAAAAGACCGGCAAACTCCCCCATCAGGACAAAGTCCTCCATAAAAATAGAAGCCGAGAGGAAATCCCATGACCTGCGATCCATCATAAGCCGGGGCATCCGCAGTCATAAAATATGAGACAAATGAAGCGGTTAGAAAAAGTAAAACCGATAAAACAATATCTATTAAAACTTTTTTACTCATTAGCTATTCAAATAAATCTTAGTGGGTTCCGTCGATGCTAATTAGAACCAAGTTGTGCAGAAATTACTGAATTGGGCTATTCATTCTCTGAGCCAGCCCCACCTTTTTCCAACCGTTTTTCGTATTTAGCTAAAACTTTGTCAATTACTTCTTCCAAATCAACATTCAATGAATTTGCAATAGTAACCACAGAATATAGCAAATCACCAAGTTCCGATTTCATCTCATCTTTAAATTCTGCCCTCTTTTTCCCATAATCCGTCATTTTAAGCATTTCTTTTGCAACTTCTCCAAGTTCTGATATGGCATCGAGAATTTTATACTCTGGAGCCGAATCAAGATTATGCTCTTTTGAAAATTCTTTTATTCTTTTTTGCAATTCTTGGATTGTCATAAATTATATATTTTATGGTAGATTTGGTGGACCCAAGCGGACTCCCTCCAAAGACGGACAAGCGAACCGCTCTGTCAATAAATAATGACGGGCCGCTTGTGGACCGTACCAGATTCGAACCGCTGTCACAACTCTCGCAATCTTCCGATTGCTCGGTCGCGACCCCGTCTCATGGTATCACTCACCAAAAGCTCGTGATACATCATTACGACTCTCAATTCTCTCAGAAAGCAAAGCAGTTTGCTTTCTTTCGTGGAATTGAGCCTCCTCATTGTCCCGATAGCAAGGGTGGTCTATTCTTGAAATAGTTCGGACGGTTTTCGCCGCCGCAGGCGGCGAAGAAAGCCCCCCGCGAAATTCCGAAATTGCGGCTCTGCCGCGCCGATGACAATTTCAAGTTTTTCTTTGGCGGCACAAATTCAATATGAATTTTAATCTAAAAACGCAAAAAATACAAAAAGAAAAAACTCCAGCAACAAGCAGGCTACTGGAGTGGGTGTCGGCGAATTTTTTCCGCCGCGGAAAGAACGTCGTTGGGAATTTCTACTTTTACAATATCGCCTTTCTTGGCGTACTCATTGAGTCTTTCAAGTTCACCGAGAAGTCGACTGATTCGACGAGAAGTGAACCACTCTTTGGGCATTGGAAACGCACTACCGTAGACAGTAATTTCAGGAAATTGCTTTCGGAAAGTGGCGCACGACCTTCTCAACAGAGGGGGCATGGCGCACAGGATTACCGATTTTGGATTTACTCCGGCATTGCGGCACGCAGACATTCCCAAAAGAACATTTTCGAGAGAGTTTGTAGATTCTTTCTCAAGTATCAGGGCTTTTTTAGGAACACCATCGGATTCAATCAACGAAGCGTAAAATTCTGCTTCCGTTGCAAATCCATCTGGAATGGCATCTCTGCCTCTACCAGAGATGACAATGCGCGGTGCCTTACCTTTTTTCCAAAGTTCTGCGGCATGGTGTGCTACCTGCGGTTCGTAATGACCAAAAACAAAAATGGTGTCAGATTGCGGCAAGTCTTTGGTTGGGACGCTTTCGGTCAGAAACTCGGTTACTGTGTCAACGAACGGCTGAATAGTTTTCAAGTCGGCCTCCTTTGTTTCCATAGGATTAAAAATTTTCTTTTCCCAAAATTAAAATACAGTTCGAGCCGATATTTTTACAGGTTCTTTGGCAATTTTTATCGGCGCGGCAGAGCCGCAATTTCGGAATTTCGCGGGGGGCTTTCTTCGCCGCCTGCGGCGGCGAAAACCGTCCGAACTATTTCAAGAATAGACCACATTTTAGAAAACCGCAAGTCATTGGAAGCCGCCTCGCTTTGCTCGGCGGCCAATTCGTATTGAATTTTGGGCGAAAAAATCAGTTGGCGATTATGTATTTTTGGGAAAGAAAATTTTTAATCAAAACCACATGAAATACATACTTTACGCTCGCAAGAGCACCGAGGATGAAGACAGACAAATTTTAAGCATTGAGGCCCAAGTCTTTGAGTTAAAAGAATTTGCCGCCAAAGAAAAACTTGAAATTGTCGCCTCTTTTCAAGAGGCAAAAACTGCCAAAGAACCTGGGCGAATTAAATTCGCAGAAATGTTGTCATTGATTGAAAAGGGTAAGGCCGAGGGCATACTTTCATGGAATCCAGACAGATTGGCAAGAAACAGCGTTGACGGCGGAAGGATAATTCACATGATTGATCGCGGCTTGATTAAGTCATTGAAATTTCCAACGTTTTGGTTTGAACCGACACCACAGGGTCTATTTATGCTCCAAATTGCTTTTGGCCAAAGTAAATATTACGTGGATGCTTTACGCGAGAATGTAACGCGTGGAATGAGGCAAAAAGTGAGAAACGGCGTATGGCCAAGCAAAGCTCCGCTCGGCTATCTCAATAATCCGAAAACCAGAGGAATTGATATTGACAGAGAAAAAGCCCAGAAAGTTAAAAAGATTTTTGAACTTTACGCCACCGGAAGCTACAACTTGCGAGAATTGGCCGAGTGGTGCAAGCGAATAAATCTTAAAAGCAATTTGGAGTGGAACATCGCCATCTCTCAAGTCCATAAAATACTCCAAAATGTTTTCTACATTGGCTTAATGAAATACAAAGGTGAAATCTACGAAGCAACCCACGAGCCGTTAATTTTAAAGAAACTTTTTGATAAAGTGCAGGAAATTATGCGAGAGAAAGGAAAACCGCAAAAAGTGAAGAAACATAATTTTGCTTTTCTTGGCTTAATGAAATGTCCGTGTTCTGCTACGATAACCGCTGAAAAGAAAATCAAGCCAAGTGGCAAAGAATATATTTACTATCGTTGCACAAAAAAGAAAGGACCTTGCCAAGAAAAGCACTTTTTGCGGCAGGAAGAACTATACACCCAAATCAAATCTTTTCTTCAAAAAGTTTCTTTGTCGAGCCACGACACCAAGAAGGTTTTATCTGAATTAGACAAAGAGGAATCACAAGCAAAAGAACAATCAAAAATCACTGTTCAAAATCTCAAGGCCAGTTTTTCTGAAATTGAAAAGAAGCTTGAAAAACTTCTCGATGTCTATTTGGCCGAAACTATTACCGCCGAAGAATACGTTTCGCGCAAAGAAAAATTGGTCAAACAAAAGGTCGGTCTGCAAGAGCAAATCCGAGATTTTGAACAGAAAGGCCTGTCGTGGCTCGAACCGGCTCGTGAGTTCGTTTTATCCTTAAATCAAGCCTCAAAACTGCTTGAATCAGAAAACAAAACAGAAATGACAACATTTCTCAAAAATATCGGCTCGAACTGCATTTTACAGAATCGCCAACTGATTTTTTCGCCCAAAATTCAATACGAATTGGCCGCCGAGCAAAGCGAGGCGGCTTCCAATGACTTGCGGTTTTCTAAAATGTGGACCCAAGCGGACTCGAACCGCTGACCCCCTCATTGCAAATGAGGTGCTCTACCAGCTGAGCTATGGGCCCACCCTTGCTATCGAGGATCCTCGATTTCACTATTATATTAAAATTGTAAATCGGGACAAACAAGGCGCTCTACCAGCTAAGCTAACGGCCCCTGCACCCAGAAAGCTATGCCAAAGAGTTTTTAATTCTTCGCTTTAGCTGGGTATGTGCCTGCGAAAACCTTTTTAAGTTTTCTTCCCGATATTTGGCATCTTTCTCGGATTTATAATACTCGCAATATATCAACTCGTATGGACCCTTATTCTTGGTGGCTGTACTTTGGTTTTTATTATGTTCTGCTAATCTTCTCTCCAGGTTGGCAGTATAGCCTATATACAACGAGTTATCTTTGAGGCTTTTGATTAAATATATACAGAACATAATATTAGCTTCCTGGGTGAGGGGCTAACGGCCCATCATTATTTATCGAGGATCCTCGATCTGACTACTGCAGTCGGTGTGTTTTACAAAAAATGTAAAATCGTTTATATTTTATCACAGATTTTTAACATTTAAAAGCGGGGCTCCGTGAGCGAAAATCAGAAAGATTCACCCATTACAATCACTGAAAAAGCGGCTGAAAAACTTCTCAAGCTGATAAAGGATAAGGATTTAACTCCCGATAAAGCATTCCTCAGAGTTTTCATACACGGAGGCGGATGCTCCGGATTCCAGTATGGCCTGATGCTCGAAGGCAGTCCTTCGGAAAACGATAAAATTTTTGAATCGAACGGAGCAAAAATCGTAATTGATCCTATCAGCCTCAGATATCTCAAGGGTGCGGAAGTAGATTTATCAAATGACCTGATGGAAAGTTTCACGATAAAGAATCCTAATGCCAAGTCAACTTGCGGCTGCGGACAGTCATTCCAGCCCGAAAATTAAGCAACTCATTAAGAGTTGCTTTTTAAATACCCGAGAACCAATGCCTTTGCTTCGTCGATACTTTTGCTGTCCATCAATTGAGCCCGCAAATCCTTAGCTCCCGGCCAATCATTGATGTATATTTTGAAAAACCTCTTGAGCGTATCGAAGTTTTTGACGGTGGTCTTATCCTCTCCCTTCCATAGTTTTGAAAAATTGTCGCAATGCTGAAGCATCAACTTAATCTTATCTTTCGGCCTGATTGAGTCCGGTTTGATATTTTCGTTGAAAAACCACGGATTGTTAAATATACCGCGCCCGATCATAATCCCGTCCAATTTATACTCGGATGCTTTTTGTCTTGCTTCCGCCATATCCTTTATATCGCCATTACCGACAACTAAAGTACCAACGGGCTTGGCCATTTCGGCTATCTTTCCCATCTCATCCCAATGAGCAGGGACAGAGGACATCTCTTTACGGGTCCGCCCATGAACTACAAGCGCGGCGATCCCCTCTTCGACAAGATGGGGTATCCACGATTCAGTTTCAATTTTATTGTAACCGAGCCGAGTCTTCACCGATATCGGCAAAGAGCCGGCAACTTGTTTTGCCGCCTTAATTAACGCGCGAGCCAATTTAGGATTTTTTATAAGCGCAGCCCCCGCTCCTTGTTTCTCGATAGACCTGTCCGGGCATCCCATATTTATATCAACCCCGTCAAAACCCATTTTTACAGCCATCTCAACGCATCTTTTAAGTTTCTCCGGATCAGCAGTGAAGAACTGAGCAACGATAGGCCTTTCATTTTTTTCAAAATAAAGCTCGCCCCTGAATTTTTCCGGACCTAAAGCACAGATACCGTCGCATGAAACAAATTCAGTATAGAATACGTCCGGTCTTCCGGTCTGAATAATTATCTGCCTGAAAGCCCAATCGGTAACATTAGCCATCGGTGCCAGAACCGTAAAAGGCTTATTCAATTTTCCCCAGAAACCATAGTTCATAAAAGCACATTAGTATAGAAAAACCCTCCGCCGAGGATTTTTCTATACTACTAATGTGCGCATGCCTGGATTTGAACCAGGGACCTCGTCATTATCAGTGACGCGCTCTAACCAGCTGAGCTACATGCGCATTATTGAATCAAGATAGGCCTTTATACCCATCATAATTTCCCTCTTAACTGAACTGCTCGAAACCTTTATCGAACAAGTGCCATGCCTAAACGATTCTTTGTATAAAAAACTAGATTTTTTTAGTTTTGAAACATAGGTCTTATAAAACTGCCCTCTTTTAAGGCATAGCTCATTTTTCCAGAATTCTTTCTCTTTTTCAAGCTCCATGTTCTCGTAGAGATGAAGCTGAGCCCTGAGCTTTGATCTCGGTAGTTTAAAAAAATAAATTAACCATTTTATAAAAAATCTAAGGATTCTCGGGTCGGTATTGGCCAAAGACACATTATAATAATCTGTCTTAGATCCTTCAGCTAAGTACAAAGTCAGCCCGGAAATTAAAAACGATATTTTTGAAAATTTTCCAAGTCTTTTTAAATACCGCCCATATATCTTCTCATCTTTCTTCTGTCTTATTGCTCTCATGGTATTACGGAACTTTTCACGACTCGCCTCTCCTTTTGACCAAGCCGATCTTCTTAACTCCAAGATTCGCTCCTCGCTCAAAGGAAATTGCCTTAACCAAGCACTTAAAGTGCTCTTGGCAACAGGAATTTGAGCTTTAATTGACCCATAGCCCAACTGCTGTCCTATTCTCATCTGGATAGCTTTTTCTTTTAGTTCTTGATGCATTTAATTCGAACCTTTGTTATTAGATTGCTCAGTAATATATCTTAACAAAGAAAAATATAGCAATCAACTATTTGCTATATCACGAGCAGTTCTTCGCACAAGAAATTAAAACTAAAAGAGGGCTATTAAGCCCCCAGCAACAAAGCGGTAACTTTGTCGCTTAAATTCTCTTTATTGCCCGGACTGAACTTTAACAGCCGGCGCAGAATAGACATCTGGGTTCTCTGGGTGTCGCCCTCCGAACACATGACCACGATTTCCCGCGTCAGCCTTTCTAATTCAAAAAGGTTGTCGTTAAAAATCAACCCCGTCAAAAGACTTTCTTTCTCCGTTCTATTTTTGGCGAATGCAGCCAAAACGCTTTCCAGAACATATATTTTAATCAGGCAATCCGCTAAACTGCTCAAAACAACCTGATGTTTTTCGAGTTCGAGTCCGAATTTTTCGTAAGCCGATCCGGCTGCCATCAAAACGGCTTTTTTGGCATTATTCAGGTAGATCTTAAGGCGTTCGACGTAATCTTCCGGCTCCGTCTGAATCGAAGGGGTCATTGATTCGTTGATTACTTTTTGAATCGCATCCTTGACCGGAAGACTTCCGGTCATTGCTTTCTTAAACAGCATGCCCGCCAAGAGCAATCTGTTTATTTCATTGGTACCTTCGAAGATTCGGTTGATTCGAGAATCACGATAATGCCTTTCGGGATGGCCCTCGCAGAATCCGGAACCGCCATGAACCTGAACATTCTCATCGACAACAAAATCAAGGGCTTCACTGCAGAATACTTTGACAATAGAGCATTCTATGGCGCATTCTTCGATGGCCTTCAAAATAGCCTTGGAATCTTTCGCGTCGACACCATGGATGACTTCATCGAGCATTCCGGCAGTTCTGTAAACAACGGACTCCATCGCATAGTTCAAGGCCGCCATTTGGGCAAGCTTGTGACGGATAACTCCGAAATTGCCGATTTGCCGGCCGAACTGTTTCCGCTCTTTCGAATACTGCAAGGCCTCATCCACGCATACCCTGCCCGCTCCCAAACAAGCCGCACCCAATTTAAATCTGCCAAGGTTCAAAATATTGACCGCAATCTTGAAGCCATTGCCCTGCTCGCCAAGCATATTCTCAACCGGTACTTTTACCGAATCGAGAATCAACGTCGCCGTAGAAGAGCCCTGAATACCCATCTTATGCTCTTCTTCTCCAACTCTTAAGCCTTCAAAAGTTTTTTCAACGATAAAGGCCGTCGGGTCCTTGCCGTTTACTTTGGCAAAAATAATGAACAGGTCGGCAAAACCTCCGTTTGTAACGAATATTTTCTCGCCGTTCAATATAAGGCACTTTCCATCTTCGGATTTTACCGCAGTCGCCCGAATACTGTTGGCATCGGATCCGGCCACCCCTTCCGTCAAAGAATAAGCCGCCACCCACTCCCCTGAAACAAGCTTGGGCAGATACTTTTTCTTCTGTTCTTCGGTTCCGAAAAACCTGATCGGAAGAGTGCCAATCCCCGTATGCGCCAAAAACGTACAGGCAAAGGAACCCTGCTTGGAAACATGCTCGGCTACGATAGCGGCGACTACCGCTCCAAGATCAGTCCCCCCATACTCTTCGGGAACTTCAACTCCCAAGAAACCAACCTCGGCCAGCTCACGGATAAGCTCTCTCGAAAATCCGAAGTCCTTGGATTCAATTCTCCTAATAGCTTCATCGGTAATCAGTTTTTGATCAACCACCTCCGCTATCGTTTCCTTGATTAGCCGCTGTTCGTCGGTCAGATTATTGACCGTGAGTATATCGGGAATTTTATCGCTCGGAAGAATGAATTCTCCGCCCTTCGGCACTCGCCGCCTCGCCTGTTTTTAAAAGTTCAGGTACGCAGACTATCTATGCCATAATCGATTTAAAGAGTAAATACTTGTCAAATTTGGCCTCTTGTGGTAGGATCTTATATGCCTTTAATGACCCCTGACCCAAAAATGAAGGGTGTCCATGACGCCCTGAAAAGGAAATTTAAAGGCCGGCAACTATTATTCGGCCAGGGTTTTATTGACGCAAAAGTCGTATTTGTGGCCGAAAACCCCATATCCGAAAACGGGTCCAAGGACCTGACAAGATGGACTCCTCAATCAGAAAAGCTCCTTAATCAGCTTATCCGATCAGCCGGAATCAATAAAAACAAAACTTACTTCACTACCGTATTAAAGCACTGCCCTCAGCCGAACAAAGTACCTACATCCAAAGAGATAAAATCTTACGTTCCCTTCTTAAGGGAGGAGCTTAAAACCATAGGACCGGCCATCGTGGTCACTCTGGGCAACTTAGCCCTTAATGGAATCGGCTTGCGCCAGCCATTGGCTAATATACACGGAAGGAGCTTCAATTTCGGAAGCTATGAACTGTTCCCTACCTTCCACCCGGAAACCGCATTAAAAAGCACAGAAATAAAAACGCTCTTAGAGGGCGACTTTATAAAGCTCAAGCAAATGATAGACAGCAAGAAGACCTAAAAAATCCACCAGACGGTGGATTTTTTAGGGGGTTAAAGCTTTTCTTCTAAGAACTCGCTTAGCGGCTTCTTTTATAGATCCAATCCCCATTCCGAAAGATTCTATCAGCTCTAAGTGCTCGCCCGATTCTCCGAATCTATTGGCAACTCCGATATACTCCTGCGGAACAGGGTAATTTCTTGACAGAACTTCGGCCACAGCTGAACCTAATCCCCCGTTGATTTGATGCTCCTCGACCGAGACAATAGCACCTGTTTTTTTAGCTGCCTCGATTATTGTTTTTTCATCGATAGGATCCACCGTATGAGAATTGATAACCATACACTCGATTCCTTCTTTTGATAATTCTTCTGCCGCTACCAGCACATTGTGTAAAAGAATTCCGCAACCGACAATCGCAACATCTTTGCCCTCACGAAATACCTCTGCTTTTCCAATCTCAAAAGGGGTGTCCTTAGTTGTGAAAACAGGAGACTTTTCCCTTCCCAGCCTGATATATGTCGGCTTCCCGTTGAAAGCCGCCGCCACGGTCGCCTTTTGAGCTTCCAGGGCATCGCAAGGAACGAGCACGACCATGTTGGGCTGAACTCGCATCAGGGCGATATCCTCCAACTGCTGATGAGTTGCTCCATCCGGCCCTACCGAAATACCGGCATGAGCTCCGGCTATTTTAACCGGCACATTATTTAAAGCAATGGTCGTTCTGATCTGTTCATTATTTCTTCCCGGACTGAAAGCCGCATAAGAAGAAATAAAAGGGATCTTGCCGTAGTTGGCCATGCCCGAAGCGACCGTTGCCATATTCTGTTCGGCAACTCCTATTTCAACGAATCTATCCGGAAATTTTTCCTTAAACCAGTGGCTCATGGTTGATTCCGTTAAATCAGCGCAAAGCACAACAACTCTTTTGTCTTTTTCTCCGGCCTCAACCAAACCTTTTCCATAACCTTGCCGAGTAGGGGCCATCTCAACCTTGGCTTTATCAAATAAGTTTTCGACTAAGTGAGCGTTTTTATTAAGCATAATAAGGTTAAATTTGACTCAAAATCCGAATTTCGAAATCCGAAATAAAATCCGAAAATCTTAAATATCAAATCCTAAATAGTTTGGAATTTGAAATTTATAATTTTGATATTATTTCGAATTTCGTATTTCGTGCTTCGAATTTTCTGCTATTTGCATCTTCCGCAATCTCCGCATCTGCAGGTCATTCCGTGACTGCACGTATCCGCATTGCCCGTACCAGCAGCCATGCCCTTCCAATGTCTACCGCAACAGCCGCAGGCTTTAGCGCCAAAAGCTAAGAGCGTTAAGACGACAACGGACCAGGCATACTGACTTTCTTCAAATCCGAATACCAAAAACCCTTCCCACGTACTCCAGAAAAACAAAACGCCGGCTAAGCAAGCCAAAAGATGAAGAACTTTAACCACCCAATGATGAAAACATCTACAATCTCCTGACATAAAGCACCTCCCTTCCTGATTAGCTTAGGGTCAAGAGATCAAAGCTGAAAGCAAGAAAATATTCCGCTTTAGACTTTAAGCCTCATGCCGAAAGCCGGATTTAATACCTGTTTAAAAACGAGAAGAGGATCCAAAATACGATACCGATGATTCCGGCTATTATCGTTGCCCTAAACCAGAGGTCAAGACTTGCCCTATCTTGGTTCGTCCCCTCTTTATTGACGACTCCGTCAACCCCTACTCTTTCTAATCTCTGCAGAATACCGCTATGATCCGTATCTCCTATAATTTTCCGGAAATACTGTTCGTTGAAAAACTTGATAAGGTCATAACGGCTGACTATCCCCAAGAGCCTCTTTTGATCGTCGACCACCGGAATAGGATTAACTCTGTGATGCTGAGCAAACTCTTTGGCTAAATCTTCGACTTTCACGTCGGGACCGACCACTAAAGGATCGACATTCATTACCTCCCTAATCTTTATTTCTCTTAACTTCTTGAAATGGTCATCGAGGGTTTTATTATCTACCTTGCTTTGAGAAGCCTGCTTCATAATATTCAGTATCGTAGGCAGATGCATTCCCGAACCCTGAAGAATCATATCGTAACCGGTGACGATACCGACTAATTTTCGGCTATGGTCAATCACCGGAAACCCGTCATAATTATACTTTTCAAAAAGCTCTGCGGCGTATTCTAAGCTGTCCTCGGGTTTAACCGAGATAACTCCGACCCGCATTATATCGCTAACGCGCGCGATCGCTTCCTGCTCTTGTTTGTTTTCCATGGTTGTTTAGTAAGGTTTATATTATTTATAATTATACAATAACTGCTTAATTTGACTATTGATGCTCAGATCTGATTTTACCCCCCAAGGTTCTTAGTTCATCTAACATCTTCTTGGCCTGCTCCCCTTTCGGCCAAACATCATCCGGACCTTTTCCCGGAGGATTACCGTGCCAGCGATAATCAAATTCTATTTCTTTTATTCCTTTGCCCGGAATAGTGTGGGCGATGATGACGGTTGGTTTCTCATATATAGTTTTGGCTTCTTCGGTAGCATCGACGAACTGTTCTAAATTGTGGCCATCCACCTCAAGGACGTGCCAGTTAAAAGATTCGTATTTCGCCCTCAATGACTCAAGGGGCATTATGTCTTCGGTCATCCCGTCAATCTGAATATTATTGCGGTCAATTATACCGACTAAATTATTCAGCCTATATTTCCCGGCGAACATAATTGATTCCCAGGTATTACCCGCATCGTGCTCGCCATCAGACATGATGCAATACACACGATTTTTCTTTTTATCCATGCGCATGGCATAGGCAATTCCGGCCGCCTGGCCAAGCCCCGAACCTAAAGGCCCGGACGTGGTCTCAACGCCGGGTAATCTCTCCCTCTCCGGATGACCCTGCAAACGAGATCCGAATTTTCGTAAAGTTTTTAATTCTTCAACAGGAAAATACCCCGCCTGAGCCATTGATACATATCTGATCGGAGTAATATGTCCGTTGGAAAGGATCAGCCAATCTCTATCCGGTAAGTTAGGATTCTTGGGATCATGATTTAAAATATAGAAATACAGAGCAGTAAAAATATCGGCCATCCCCAAAGGACCGGCAGTATGCCCGGAACCGGCCGTGGTCAGCATCTCAATCAAAAGCTGCCGGGCTTCATTGGCTTTTATCTCTAACTCCCCTATTTTTTCTTCTGTAATATAGCTGCTCATTTAGAAAATGTTAACTTAATAGCCATAAAACAAGTAATAAAGAAAGTGCACCAAATAGTACTTTCATCTTTTTATCTTTATGCCTATTTGCATAGAAAAAGGCATAAAGAGCGGCAATCATAGTACTGATTAATGAACTTCCCATAATAGCCGCAGAGGCATTATTATCGCAGAAGAATGGTCTTGGCTCCATACTTCCTCCCCATATTTCAAATGGACAAAAGTACATCATATAAAAGATCATCGCAACCGCAAAAATGCTTAAGATAAAGGGCAGCGAATAGATAATTAATTTACTGCTCCATACCTTCCCCTTAATCCCTCTATCATTCTGTGTAAAATCCGTCTCCTCTATCTTCTTAATTTTTTCTTCGGTGATATAACTGCTCATTTAGAAAAATAAAGCATTATGAGGGAGATTGCTCCGGAAATAAAAGTTCCCACGGTCAGCAATAGAGCATTCTTGGTGCTCGTGTTGCCTCCGCCGGCTGTACCGACGGTAATTTTACTTTTCGGTAAAACCGAGCCCATGATCATAAAAAGAGAAACGGCAAAAAAAGAAAACGAGATAACTAATAAAAAGGAGAAGATGGACCTGAAGGCTTCTGATATGATGCCGAACATCATGGGAGTTTAGCGGCCTTCAATACATGTTCAACCAATGTATTGGTATAGCCGAATTCATTATCGTACCACGAGAATACCGCGCATAAATCTCCGTCGACTACCTTGGTTAGGCCGAGGTCAACAATGGCTGCGTGCGGGTCCCCGACAATATCTGATGAAACAATCTGGTCGTTAGTTGTCCTCAGTATTCCTTTCCAGCGATCTTCTTTCTCGGATTCTTTAAACATACCATTCAGCTCTTCCACGGTAACCGACTTGGGAGAACAGAAAACAATACAAGACAAAGATCCCGTCTGAGTCGGAACTCTCATCGATACTCCGTCAAATTTGCCCTTCAAAGCCGTAACAGCCCGGGTAGTCGCAATGGCCGCCCCCGTCCATGAGGGCGAGATATTGACTGCCGCCGATCGTCCCCTCTTCCAATCACTGCCCTTGACTGGACCGTCAATCAAAGACTGCGTAGCGGTGTAGCTATGAGTAGTATTCAAAAATGCTTTCTTAATTCTCAGCTTCTCAACTAAAATCTGCATCACCGGTGAAACGGAGTTGGTTGTGCAAGAACCGTTTGAAGAGATTGAGCAGTTTTTGAGATTGTCCTCATTGACTCCTAAAAGAACGGTCTGTCCATTGGGGCCATCGTCGTCTTTCGCGGGAGCGGTGATAACTACTTTCTTAGCTCCGACCTTCTGGTGAACGGCCGCCTTTTCAAAACTATCAAAAACACCGGTCGCCTCAACTACTATGTCTATATTGAGCGGGGCCCAGGGCAACAATGTCGGATCCTTTTCTCCGATGAATAACGTTTCATGGCCGTCTACAACTAAGTACTTCTTACCGTCAACTTCTTTGGTCGATATATCCTTGCCATACCGGCCGTAAGCCGAATCGTATCTTAACAAGTAAGCTAAATTGCCCAAATCCCCGAGGTCATTGATTGCCACGACCTCAAGCTCTTTCTTAGTTAGGGCCAACTTAAAAAACGCTCTGCCAATTCTTCCGAAGCCATTAATAGCTACACGCACCTTGCGCAAGTTATAAAGTTCGTAAAGTTATAAAGTTCGTAAAGTTAGCGCTTGATGAACTTGATAAACTTGATGAACGAATCACTTATATATTATATCAGTTCTGAAACAGGGGCAAAAGAGCTTTCTGTGCATTAAAAAGACCCCTAATAAGGGGGTCAATTCGACTAACTTGAGAGGGTATTTATTAATCGGCTCTTCAAAGAGGTCTTGACCGAAGAATAATCTCCTCTATCCACCCATTCGTCGAAGTCTATATGCACATATTTTCGACTAACCACAATGGAATGGGGCTCCAAAAAACCAGAATTCTTTTCTCGCCACAAAGGCGCCATGCCTTTGCCTATTCTACTGGATAACCTTGCATAAATTGCCAAAAACACGAGCACGCTCAAAAGATTTAGGGATAGGGAGCCGAGGACGATTTCTGCAGTTTTTGAACCTGAAGTAATCATTGACAGAATAATGATAGCCGAAACAGCCAAGAAAGCTCTTTTGAGCCAGTAAAGCAACTTGGCCTCTTTGGCCATCGCTTCCTTAACTCGAGGTAAGCCCTTGAAAATCCGGACTCGAGTCTCAAGATCAACTTCGAGATTACGAAATGCGGCAATACTTACGCCATAAATCGGACAATGCATTGTATTCAGCGGATGAAGCCTGTCGCAGACGACACAGGTTTCTGCAACCCGAGACCCACACTGATGGCATTTCTCAACCATCTGAAGACTCTGACCGGAAGCCCAGCCAGAAATCTGAGAATTGGTAAAAGGAAAATTATCATGCCCGCAAACCGTGCAAAGAAGCATTGATTTCTCCGTTTTTTAAAGATACTAACGATGCCTGATTATAATAACAAAAAAACTTAATATGTCAATCGAAACGACCGGCGATGTATCGCGCAAGGACCTAACGAGGCCAACTTAACCTGATGATATTTAGTTCCGTACCCTTTATGCTTTTCAAATCCGTAGCCGGGGTATTTTTTAGCGTATTGGACCATCATTTTATCCCTGAAAACTTTGGCAATAACAGATGCGCAGGCAATGGCAAAAACCCTCCTATCCCCCCTTACTATGGCTATCTGCTCGCCTTTTAGTCCCGGGATCTTTTTATTGCCGTCTACCAGAACTATAGATTTAAAAACTGTATCTTGTATTTTGTATTTAGTATTTTGTATACCAGATACCATATACAAACTACTATATACTTTTCTGACCGCCCTCCTCATGGCCCATCGCGATGCCTGATAAATATTCAACTTATCTATCGTCTTCGGATAAGCATAGGATAGGGCATAAACCAGATCTTTTTCTTTCAAAAGCTCCTCGGCATAGAATTCCCTGCTCTTGGCCAAAAGAAGCTTCGAATCCCTTAGCCATCGAAGTTTTTTGTGTGTTTTTTTATAAAATTGGTTAGTTATGGCTACGGCGCAAACTACTACAGGCCCGGCCAAACAACCCATCCCGACTTCATCAACGGCATAAATAAGCCGATAACCCGACATAAACAGATTGCGTTCGAGCGATTTATTTGGTAGTTTCATTGTCAGAATACATTAAAAACAAGGAGTTTTATGTCAGCTTGGAGCGGCATTCCCCCGGTCATTCCCGATCAGCCATGCGATGTATGCGGATCAAAAACCAATGTCGAGAGCGGGCAAGTAGAGGTTACGGAGTCTCCTTGCTGTAAAAGCAGTTTCTCTCATATTCAATCGAATCTTTGCAAATCCTGCAAAGAACAAGGTTGGGTTATATTCGGCCGAGCAAGCTTGAACGGAAGAATCACTTACTATAAAGCCCATGGCCGCGAATTCAGGGAATTTCCTAAGCGTTAATCAGCGCATACAGAGCAATTCCTGTCGCAACGGAAACGTTAAGGCTTTCTTTTTTTCCATACATCGGTATGGAAATTTTTTTATCCGCACGGCTCAGTACCGACGCAGAGACTCCATTCACCTCATTCCCGACAACCAAGGCGACCGATCCGCCAGATGACCGACTTAGCTTAACCTTAAAAATATTAACCGAATCCTTTGTTTGCTCAAGGGCCACAACAAAAACCCCTTCCATCTTTAGCCTTGTTACTATTCTCCATGAATCACGTATATACTCATAGGGGACGGCCTTTTCCGCCCCGAGTGCTGTTTTGGCTATCTTATCTGAATCATAATTCATAATTCGTAATTCATCATTCGTCTTTGGCCTTGGCGTAATCCCGCAAAGATATATTTTACTGACTCCGACCGCATCGGCAGTACGAAAAATAGAACCTACGTTCTCCCGGCTACGAATATTGTCTAAGATAAGGTATATTTCTCTGTTTTTAATCACTTTGCTATAATATATGTAAGCAGCTTAATTTTCAATTACCAATTCTCAATTTTCACTGAATATATCGATGGTTCCATTTTCAAACATTGGAACATTGAAAATTTATTGTAAATTGTAAATTGTAAATTGATAATTTCTTTGAAGAATTATAAATATCTGGTCTGGGCTGGAACAGCAGCCTTGGTAATGCTGATCATTTTCTTAGCGGCGGCGACTAAACAAATTAAAAATACGGCGACCACAACAAACACCATATCTTTCTCCGGCGAAGGCAAGATTTCTGCCGTACCGGATGTTGCTGTTATAAGTTTTTCAATTCTAACCGAAGCAACGACGTCCAAGAAAGCACAAGACGATAATTCTGTGAAATCTAAGCAAGTTGTAGATTTTCTAAAAAGCCAAGATATAGACGATAAGGACATTAAAACCGCGGGCTACAACGTCTATCCCCAGTATGGCTACGACAAACCACTGCCGGTACCTCTTGGATCTGAAGTTCAGAGCTATCCCTCATATTATCCAGGGAATCAAAAAATTATTGGCTATCAAGTGAACCAGTCTTATGAAGCAAAGGTTCGTGACTTGGAAAAAGTCAGCGCTGTCCTTGATGGTCTTGTAAAGGCCGGGGCAAACCAAGTCAATAACCTCGGATTCAAAATTGATGATGAAGAAAAATTAAAAGACCAGGCAAGGGAAATGGCGATTAATGATGCCAAGGAAAAGGCAAACAAGTTAAGAAAGCAATTGGGAATCCTTCTTGGTAAAATAGTTAATTACCAGGAAGGCGGATACTATCCTCCTGTATACTTAAAAGCTGAGGCGATGGATACCGGCGGTTATGGCGGAGGCGGTCCCCTGCCCGAAGTGCCCACTGGCGAAAACGAAGTAGTGGTCAACGTTACCATAACGTACCAAATCAAGTAGTGAATGCCTGCCCCGTACCAAGCCCGCCCCCTTTCTCAATGGCGGTCAGCGGAAAAGCTTGGTATGGGGTAACAATAACTTATCAAATTAAGTAAATCCTAAATCAAAAGGCGCCCGGAAGGGCGCTTTTGGTGTACCGGAATCATTACAATGACTTCATATACAATACACACTTGGGAAATCTTGTTTTCAATCTCTTGGCTAACCTTTTCCTTCTTCGGACCTGGTACTCAATAATATCCATCTCGGCTCCCAAAATGAGATCAACTACCTTTCCCGTAGTGAGTTTGCTTCTCCTTGCTATACGCTCAAGTTCTTTCCAGGCTTCTTTTGATAGTTCCAAATCAACAAGGGCCGCTCTATTCTTTCTCATCTCCCCTCTTTTTCTAATCTAACAAAGAACCGTGATTACTTTTACCATGCAAAGTATAGTTTGTCTATCATTCCGTCATTGCGTTATGAGCATCGTTAAAGATTTCTTAAAAGCCCGATCGAGGTTTAATTGTGTATATGCGACCGTCACTTTAAAGAGTTATGCCTTCACAATCCATGAATTGTTCAACCATCCCGAGAAAGGCCTGAAAATACGCCATTGCAAGAGAATACGCATCGGGGCTCTCAACCTCAAGTTTCCAAAACAGTAACTGGACCAATGATTCAATTGAAATTTCGCCGCTTGCCTTTTCCTCGTCAACGAATTCTTGCGCCCCATTATCCAGGAGGACGCCCTCGAATTTATCAAAGTAATACTCAGCATAGTCCATCCACTTTTCACAGTCACTTGCCCTGGTTCTGTTTATACTAATCGTGTCCGGCTTAATATCGGGAAAGTATAAAGCTATACCAGAAACACCTTGGGAAATACCCTGCCTTTTGTTGTTATATACTTTTGAGGCAAAGGATGTTTGCTCGGCAAAATACTGCTCCGAACTTTTGGTAACTTGACGATTATTACCACTCGGAAAAACCAACATTCCGACCGCCAATAACCCAAAGAAGGCTATTAATGTTCCCGCTAAAATTACATTGTTTTTTTGTTGAATGTTCATAGTCCAATTATACCCCCCCC
>Ga0154949_108_pt1 | contig 32417 bp, 25 predicted proteins | sample RifCSPhighO2_01_FD_105917 | JGI IMG/M metagenome (GOLD analysis project Ga0154949, IMG submission 105917) | Candidatus Yanofskybacteria bacterium RIFCSPHIGHO2_01_FULL_44_24
AAGTATCAAAAACCAAACAGAATTTGCCCAACGTTTCGGGATCAAAGACCTGGGTACGCTAACAGAATGGAACAAAAAGATCGAAGAGATGGGCGGACTAATGAGAAACATCCACGATTGGGCTAAAAAACTTACACCCAATGTAGTCTCCGCCCTTTACCGGGAAGCTACTAAGACCGGCAAGGCATCGGCAGTCAAAGCCTGGATGGAAATTATCGAGGGCATGTAATTCATAAATATGAATAACCAAAACGACAAAAAAATATTAAGCATTGAGCAAGCAGCGACTATACTTTCTGAGACGCTTGAGGATGTGGCAAAAAGAAAAACCTCCTTGAAGCGGGCAAGGACTATTTCTCGCTTAGCCCTGGAGTTATCTAAGATTACGGAGATCGCTGATCTTAAAAACCGGATCGAATTCTTGGAACAAGCATTAAAAAAGAGAAAATAACATGAAAAATATTTCAAATATGTTGGGTCGAGGGAATCTAACGCCCAAAGAAAGATACCTCCTCCTAATTCATAATGACGTTCAAAAACTTAAGACCGGTAAGGAAGCCTTAACCTCTGCCGACAAGGAAGCACTAGAAAGCTGGCGGGCGCAAACCAATGAGGAAGCCAGGGAATGGAATCAGCTCAACGAAGGCTGGAAGCTAAGTGGCCGCATGGATCTCGAAGCCGAATTTGCCTTTAAAGATGCCCAAGTAGCCTATCTATCGCAAAAACCGATAATGATCGAGATGATATTTTATTCCTCCCAGAGACAGGCAAATTTATACATAAAGAATTTAGAGCGAATAAAGAAAGTAACTATCGAAGGAGCTGCCGAAATCGCCAAAAAACAAAAAGAGGCTAAACTCAAGGAAGGCCTGGATTTTGATTACGTTGTATATCGGTTAGCGTTTGAACTTTTGGAGGATAAGGATCGAAAGCAGATGAAAGAACTCTATCCGGACATCGAGACCGACCATCAATATCTAGACCAAGAGGAAGTTATTGCCCATTTATATAATGGCAAAAAAGAGCTTAGCGAAGAAGCTAAAGATAAACTGGCTGAACTTGTGGCCGAACAAAGCTACAATAAGTTTGCCGAAGAATATCAGTTCTTCCACTATTTTGCCTGTATTCCGATCCTGGAAGTAGCCAAATATTTTCTCAAAACTCACCAGATAGAAATTAATAACGAGCCAAAAGATCAAGATGATGACAAAGATAGAGATTTATACGAAGAAGTAGAAGATGCAATGAAAAAGTACGCCAAGGAGAATGAAACAGATATTAAGACTATGATCCGCCAGGCTTGCCGTAAATGGCTCGACCATGACCTCTTAGAGCAATACATGCCGCTTATAGCTAGCAATAGCTCGGAGTTATTAAAATCATGGTTCAGAACTAAAGCCAAAGCCAGGAAAATTCTTAATAAGCATATCGCGTCTGGCGAATTGGTAGCAAGAAATCGAACGGCCGAAGAAACTAGGAAACAAAAATTATACAGCAAAGGACTTATTGATAGCGAGCTTAATGCCGCTATGATGGTTTTTGAAAAGCTTGACCTCGACCAGCCCAAGGGTGAAATTGACGAGAAAAAGGCTTTTGAAAAATTCAGCGACTCGGTAATTACAGGGGAGAGTCTTTATGCTTTTGGCGGGAAATATGAATTTATAGACGAATTTAAAAAACAAGCTGATACATATGATCCGAATCTTGGTATTGTTTATGATAAAAATGACCCCGAACATGAGGGCGAACACCTTGATCAAGAACTACTCATCTGTCCCCACAACAGCAAGGGTGAAGCTGTTTTCTTTAGCCAGTACGGTTTAAGCATCAGGATGATCTCTAGCCTTTTAAATTCAATGACTTTGTTTGAAGAATATACTAAAGATGGAAACACGCTTATTAAATTTAAAAATGTTGATATAGCTAAAGTATTTATGATTCACAGACAAAGATTTATCGACAGTTACTCCATCCTTCTTGGATTTGAGGTCATTTTCAAAATGCTCACTCCTATTTACGAAACAGATATGACCGACCATGTTTCCGGCCGACTGGATACACTGCGGGAATATGCCGAAGAATTTAATCAAGCCATTCGCAAGATAACAAATACTGAGGAGAAGTTGAAAAAAGTAAAAAATCGACTTTTCCGCAGAAAAGAAACAGTATTATTCGAAGAAGACCCGTTAATTGATGTCGAGGCTATTAAGCCAGATCAAAAGGTAATATCAGAAAACGAAGCGAAGGTGAGAGAGGTTTTTCCGAGGATATAGACAACTAATTTCTGCTTTGATATTCAAGGATTCTCTCGGCAGGAGAAAGGCCACCGATTATTTTGTGGGGAAAGTAGTTCCAGGCATCGTTTATGGTTTCGATAATGTTTTGTAACTCAACTGCGCCTTGGCCGGTATCAAACATAGCGATGATATTGGTCATGGCGTCTTGGCCATCTTCGTTGTAAATAATTTCTTTAATATCATCTAATCCAAACTCACTTCCGGTTTCTTGAAGCCAATCGACTAATTCCTGCTCGATTTCTTTACGCCTTTGAAGAATCTGCTGTTTTGATTTTATTTCCATGATTTTCACATTAAATCAGAAAACATAAAATAGCTCAATCGGATTCCGGTTGAGCTATTTTAGAAAAGTAAAGAGTACTTTTAAAAACCCGGGTTAGAGATCTACTACCTTTTAAATAACGAGAGGATAGACTGCCAAATACGAGAGAAAAATCCTTTGGATTTAGCCTGAACTGGATAAGCTATGGGTGACGTTGTTTGTTCTATTCTGTTTTGAGGCAAGACGATAGTTCTTGGCTGTTCCTGGGGAGATAAAGACTGTTGGGGCGTTGGCGAAGAAGCTGGAACAGCTTGTCCATTATTAGCGGTAAGTAAACACCTCCAGTCCCCTTTAACAGCATTGACCGTAGAACTAAATGGAGCAACTACATAGTTGTAGACATAATCATTGTAACCGGTAAGAGCACAGCGGATTCTATGGGTAGCGCCGCGTGAAACTTTTTTTACCACCGGAGCTTTGCCAACCAACACCTCGTCTATATAAACAGTTGCACCCGCTGGGAAAGAATCAACAGTGAGAGGAAGGGTGGTTTGAGAAAGTGTGTAGTCTACTTGAAACACAATTGAACCATTGGCTGAAAGAGTCTTGGTTTGGGAAGCAGGAGCATTATAACCTTCTATTTCTCCGCTATAGGTGATGGTATAGGTTCCGGCTGGCACATAAAACCAGGTAAATTCGTTGGCGGTAATAGTTTTATTTTGTGGGCCAGTTATGATAAAAGTTATTTTTTCTCGGTCAGAAGATTGAGTAAGATTGGTTCGTATATAGATAGTTCCGGTTGTAGCCGGTGCCGGTGTGCTTATATTTAGATAATTTCCCGCAAAAGCAATAGACCCCCTTGAATCTGTCGATTTGGTTTCTGGGGGCGGGGTTGTACATCCCGGAATAGCACTCCAGGTAATAGTATAAGTCCCAGCCGTAACTCCTTCTCGAGACCAAGCATAACTATCTCCTTTATATATTAATTCCGATGTAGCCGAGTTGGTGATAGTAAAAAATGCTTGGGCAGAATTAGAAACTACAAATATAATGCCCGGCTGGGCTTGAGAGGTATCGGTGATACTAACACTGCTGGAACAAGGAGACTGGCTTTGGGCTGAAACAAAATTAGCCGCTCCGATGCCGCTAACAGCAAAAATAAAAACTGCGATAAAAGCAAACTTATTTACCATACTTTTCTTTCAATTTTTTCATGGATTCGTTCATGCTTTGGCTGCGGCTTTGAAGATTCGGAGATTGAGGATATACAGCGGACTGGAAAATTCCTTCGGCACTGCCTCTAATAATTACGCTCTCAAGCTTTTGTAAAAAGTCGTCAATTTTGTCAAGGGAAGCGGCACCAGGAATTGTTTTTTCAAGCTCGGTTGGCGATGGCAACGATTGCACTGGGAAGGATGGGCCAAATCTGCTTTCTATGACCGGCAGAACTGTTTTTGTCGCATTATATATCTCTTCCCAGAGATATTTCAGATCAGAAAAGTAATTATCGCCTAAATTAATAGGCTCCTGATTAAACATTCTGTCGGCATACGGTTTTGCCGCTTCCAACATTGATTTCCATTGCTCAAATAATGTTGCCAGATCAGATGGCTGTGTGCGAGGTATGATTGATGGCGGCCTTCTTATGTCTGGAGGCAACGTTGCCTGAATAGTAGAACTCTCGGGATAATATATCTTATAAATCCCTATCGCATCCTTTACAAAGGCGATTGCTCTTCTGCTATTGTTAACCCCACCGGAAGATTCCTTTCCAAAAAGTAAAAGATTTTCCTTAAGTTCCTCCATCTCTCGGTCAAATAACGGCGGATTAAGAGCTTCAATTTTTTTGTTAAATTGAACAAAAAATGTCTCGTGTTTATCAAGGGCATTTAGGGCAGTTTCATAATCATACCGCCATCTGAATTGAGGCTGTCCCGATTGAGCTCCATATGATTGCATCTCTGCTTCAAGCGTAAAAATCGCTTTAGCATACTGGGCCGGCTGGTACATCATTACATACCAATACCCAACACCACCAAGGCCAAGAATGATAGCTACAACTAAAATAACCAGCGGCTTCTTATTGCTTTTTTTAGCATCTGTTATTACGGGTGTAAACTCAGTATTATTCATAGTTCTGTTAGAACAAACTTGAGTTTTTGTATCTTGCCTCCTTCTCCGGGCGGGAGTTCGAGTATAAGCTCCAGATTGCCGGAGACAAATTCCCAGCTTGCAGTTATTGTCTGGGAGGGATCTTCAATCTTAATTTTGTCGCCTGATACCGAGAATGGCAGATATTTGGGACAAGGATAGGGTTTTCGATAAGAATCAAGCTGGCCGCCGTTGCAAAACATATCTCCCTTGAACTCTAAATATGAATCTTTCTTTCCGGATTCTTCTAATGGCAGTAATTTTAATTCTCCCGTCTTGGTATCTGCGAGATACACTTCTTTCACAGTCCAGATGCCCTGAAGTGAACGTTCCGAGGTTATAAGTGAAGGAATGCCCGGTAATTGAGGCGCGCCTGCTTTCTTAGCCCAGAAATTATATCCGCCCCATCCAAGAAGAACTAAAGCCGAGATAACAACTATTATAATAACTAATTTTGTCTTTGTCATATGACAGTTTACTTAACTTTATTGACTAGATATAAGCGCATTTAATGCTTTGCGGGTGATTGCGCCAAAGTAACCATGGGTTGGTTGGATGCCATACTTCTCCTGAAATCTCTTAACTGCATCCCTGGTAATGCGGCCGAAGTAACCGGTAATCAGATCGGCTGAGTAGCCCACTTCGTTCACCAGAAGAGCCTGAAGCTGTTTTACGTCATTGCCGGTTGAACCTATATATAAATCCTTGGTGATATTGGCAAGATTGGTTGAGGAGTTTTTAGCGCCGCTGGTTGCTGTACTGCCCATCGTGGCAGTGGCAATGTTCGAATCTACTGAATAGCCATATTGATTGCCTGCACGTACCATGAACTCATAAGTTGTTCCCGCTTGAAGCCCTTGATACTCCATGCCAGTTCCTGTTGATATAGAAGGGACATCCCATTGGCTTGAGCCTTTTATTCTCTTGTAAGCAGCGAAACCTAGTTCATTGCTAGAATTATCCGTCCAACTAAGCGTAATCGCGAGCGTACCATTGCTGTAAGTTTTGGGAGTGGCCGTAAGATTGGTTGGGGCAACAGGAGCCACACCACCCGGACAAGTCGTGTTGATTGAAAAAATGTTATCCGAAATATCTGTACCCAGATCGGTGCAGGTAGGAAAAGTACCTCCGCATGCCCGAACTTTAATAAGCGCCTGGGAACTATTGATATCGCTTTTTTTAATTACATCGTACGTAGCCCAGTTGTATGACCTTGCACTGTAGCTATGGAGCCACATCACATACCAATATGATGATCCATTATCTACGGAATATCTTAAATCCCACCACTTCACTTCGGTGCCAAGCGGAGATGCCCAATTAATTGGCATAATGCCGGCCATACACTCTCCACCATTCGGTGAGATAACAATTACGGGAGATTGAACTGTCAGAGTTGGGGTAGGAGTCGGAGTGGGTGTTGGCGTTGAAGTCAAAGTAGATTTAATTTCCAGTGTTTTTGTATATGTATCATTAGTAGGATATGGATCTTTCGAATAGTTAATGCCATCAACCGTCCCTAAATAGTTAATATTACCGACCATTTTATAAATTCCGGCCGGATAGTTAAGAGTTGTTTCCGTCGATCTTGGCAAGAACATGTCGCTGTAAAATTTAACCACTATTGTCGCGCCGGGATTTACAATGCCTATATAACCAGCGGCAGGACTGTAGATAATTTTACCGTTAGGGTCATAGATATTTAATCCCGCGGTCGGGTTTGTAATCGGCTTTTGACCGACATTTTTAAAGACGACATCGACAGTAAAGTCCTTATTGGCCTCCGGGATTGCTGGATTAGGAATTACATCTACAACAGCAAGATCATAGACATAAGTAGCGCTTGAGGTCGGTGTCGGAGTTGGTGAATAGGTTGGGGTTGGGGTAGGAGTATATGAAGGAAGTGGCGTTGAAATGGTTGTACAGGCATTTGTAGCTCCTACAGACTGCAACCATACTCCGCCGCTTGGGTATTGCGAAGTTTGGATAATTACTTTTGATATTTCCGATGTGGACGATTTTAAGACATAGGTGGCCGGGGTCAGCTTGTTATCGGTTACGCCGGTAAAAGTCGGGCTTATGCCAACAACAATTCTCCCGGTTTGATCGAAAGCTGTTATCGAGACTGTTGCAGGAACATTATTGGAGGTAGCCGATGGCATGACAGTAAGGCCGATCTCTACGGCTTGAGCAAATTCATTAGTCAACTCGATTATCAGAGTTTCGTTATCGCTTATGCCCAGATCAGCTTCAGAACGATCGGGCGAAATAAAGCCAACCACCTCTTTTGTATCGCCCAGAGTTCCGGAAAGTCTTGTTGACCAGGCCAATCCGGAGGTAGCGCCGGTTATCTTTACTCCCTTATCTCTAAGCAAATTTAGAAAAGCATCTTGGATATATAAATCTTCGCCGTAATAGCTAAAGGTTCTGCATACATTTGATGGTGATAATGTTACGGGACTTGGGCAGTTATAACAAAGTTCGACGTATGGCGATGGAGTAGGCGTTGTAGCCGGTACTTCTTGGGGAATTGGCAGAGAATAAGTCGGACAAGCTCCTTTAGTATCTCCATGCTGGAAATGAGCATCCAGAGATTCAGGGGCGACTCTGATTGTTTGAGAGTTTTTGGGGTCATCGATTGGGTGATGGCAGATAACATAGTTTTCAGCTTCTTCTGTTCGATGATATTGAGGAACTTCTCTTAACTCTTTGAACTCATTTCCCCTCGGATACCAGTTAAATTCTTTCCGGTTAATGCAGAATACTTTTTTAAAGAAATCGGGGTCTTCCTGAACGGCTTGGTCGCCGGATTTATTTATCCAATGAAGCCGGCCAGCATCCTCGCCTTCCACGCTTGTCCCGAATACTTTTTGATCGTTATCTTCGCAGTTTCTGAAAAAACCGGAAGTGGGGAAAGAATCCCGTATTTCAGGAGTCACCAGTTTTATGTTGGCAAAACCGCCAAGATGAGTATAGAACTTAAATATCTCTGGATTTAAGAATAATCTCTTGTAACCTTGCTCATTGATGATATATACATCCGGGTCATCTGAAAAGATGGCGCTGATGAGGTCGCCTTCCTTGAGGCCGAAGTCGGAGGGTTTGGTAGCTAAAGAAGATTTTGAACTAAATAATACGACCAGAGCAAAAATAAAAATAAGATATTTTTTCATATTTGATGTTTGTTTTTATGGAAGAAGGCTTTTAATTCTTGAATTAAGCAAAAATACGACTTGGAAGAAATCGTGGGGCCCCCATCCGTTATTTGCAAAATCGACAGTTCCTCTGGCATTCATCCATCGGTTTGATACCTCCATGTCCTGAAGTACGCTGATCTTTGTATCAATATCCGCCAAACCTTTCTGAGTAAATGGAGCGTTGAAGAATCGTTCAATTGTGGTAGTAGCATCGGTATAGGGTCTGATCTTGCTCATATTTGTCGAAAGTTCTGACACCATTTGGTTGGACGAATTTAGTTCTTTTTCTATATTGGCCAGCTTGAGCCGTAACAATTCCGCTTCTTTAGCAAGATCAGTAGCTTTTAGAATCGCCAATGCGGTTTCCGCTTCGGTTTTTTCATCTTCCAATTGAGAAATTTCTTCTTTTAGCTGTAGTACCTCATTTTTTAATTGCGACGCTTCGACTCCCAGCTTGGAGTTTTGTACATAAAAATAACCAGCAACTGCTATGCCTCCAACGGCAAAAACAATCATGACCACAAACAGAATATTTATTTTATTGGCACTAGAGCTTAAACTTTGTTCGTTATCCATATCATCTGTTTATTCATTTTAACATTTACTACCTGCTAAGCGTCGCCTCTGATGTATTCCCATACACGCCCATATTAACCCGTCCGCCGTTTGGTTGGGGTTCAAGAGAAAAATTAGACTTAGGATTCCCGGCGTCAACGTGCGGCGAACCGGTTCGTTCATGATAATCTCCCGCTCTGGAATTCACGAACAGAGGATCGGCCGAAATATTACCATTTTTGCCGGTTGGGTCGTATTGAGTTTTTCCTGTTGGAAGTTTTGTTCCGAAATAATTTTGCCAAAACACCGGTGCGTATAATGTTTGCCAAGGACGATATGCAGTAGTACTTTCAGTGAAAAGATAATCTCTCGTATTACGCCAGGTATTATTATATTGAATAGTAAAATCTGTCGGCTGTAGCAAATCGCAAACACCAGGACATATTACCCAAACACCGGCTTTCTCGTACTCGACAAAGGCATTGTTCTCAACAAGGGTTGATGGGTAGTCATAATATGGTGTGCCACCGCCAGGATTTATAAGTATGCCAAAATCTTGGTCTTTACCGCCAATAAATGTGTTATTTACAATCGCCGCCGGTTGATTGTACTGAACAAGCATTACACCCATATCAAGGTTTTTGAAAACATTGTTTTTGATCGTTGACAGTTGATACCATGGAGTCGAGTTAACCATTACGCCCGTAGATCCGCTTGCAGAATAAGCATTGTCAATGATTCCTGTTTTTTGAACATAATCGGAAGTAATTGTAAAACCGCTAAGAGTGGGGATGTGATGCTCATATTTGCCGTCTCGATCTGAGTCTACAACTAAGGAAGAGAGCTCAATTACCGATCCCCATCCATCAAGACCCACGCCTGGGCCGCGGATAGTCGTCTTTGACGTTCCCGCGCCAATAAGACTTACTCCGCCTCCAGTAGAAATTTCCTCACGATATTCTCCGGGTCCCACATAAACTGTACTACCATGACAGGAAGCATCGAGAGCGGCCTGAATGTGCTGATAATCTTCTGGAACACGAAGATTATTTCTACATCCGGTAAGAACTGGATATCCAACTCCAACAATTGGGTAAACCGTCACTGTCTGGTCTGGACTTACAGTCGATTTACCAGTTTTCGGATCAGTGGCAGTAATGCGAAAATGATACGTTCCCTCACCGATTCCCGTAAGATAGGCGCGATGTTTAACCGATCCCCATGATTCTCCGGAGACTAGGCCGTAAGACTCAGTTGCCCCATAATCCACTCTAGCAGTTGCCACAACATTTGTTGTCCAATAAATAACTGCCCAGCCCAAACGTGGTTGGGTGATAATATCTGAAACTACAACTGAAGCTGTATTCGGTGGCGGAGATTTTTGAGATTCGCCGTTCTGGGCAAAAAGAAACCCCAAGAGCGCAACCGGAGCCATAACCATTAACACAACGTGTCCATTCGCTTTAATTTTGTTTATCATAATCATTATTATACCACCTGACAGCATAAGCAACGAGGATAGTTGTCAACATTTAGGCGATGGTAGGAAGGATGCTATGCCCTGCTTTTAGAATGCTCCCCGTATTTTAGAGTGTTCGTTTAAATGCGTCCCTAAATCAATAAATGTTTTTATAACGACAAAAACAATCAAAGCACCTTGAACTAACCCATAATTAAGTAAAAGCAAACCACCGACAACAATAGAAAAGTGCAGAACCAGTAGTCTTTGCAACGGCGCCTTGAATTGTTGTTTGGTCGTTGTCAAAAGAAATTCTTTTTTGCCAATAAAATTATAGAAGTAGGATATGCCGTGGCTGATTAACAAAGCTGGAACTGTCATCAAAATTAATCTGCCCGCTATTGGCCCAATATCGTTTGCCATGGCATTTACAATCATAATAATGGTCGCGATATATATGATGAGAGCGAGAATCCACATTTTTATAAAATTAATAACCGGGCGAGAAGAAAAGGATCCTGTAATCTTTCTCAATTTGAGAATATTATAAAAACCGACGATCCCGCTTTCAAGCCAATACAAAAATAGCAATGAAAAAAAATTATATTGCGATAACCAAAATAAGGGCAATGTATTCGCCGCTACAAGAGAAATTACAGCCAACAAGTTACTGCTTAAACCAGTTAAATTCTTTGTCATTTACTATAAAAATAGAGTCCCATTTATAGCCCCGCGACTCAAATTCACTTGGTGTCAGGCTTAAATGACGTTTCGAATGAGAATCGTCCACTTCCCAAACTCTAAAATCGCCTTTTTTAATTACAAGACTACTGACCGCATATTGAGCAAGCTGGGTTAGGCTTATTTCTTTTATATTTTCCCATTGAAAATGTCCGTACATATTCATAATTTCCGGCGACTGAATCCAACGAACATATCGTCCATTAACTACATATACCTTTGATTGCCCAATCACTCTGATTAAATCCCCGTTGTTTATTTTAATTACCGCTTGAGTATTAGTTTTAATAATCGGAGTTGCCGTGGGAGTAATGGTTGGAGTAATAAAAAAGATTGTCGGCGAGGGTGATGGTAGCGGTAATGGAAGAATCGGGGATGATATAACAGACGGGAACGGAGACGGTAAATAAGATATAGATGGAGAAGGAGTTGTGTTTTGACCAACGATGTTAGATATTTTGACAATAACCGGCGTTGATACACCAATATTATCACTACTATCATATACTTTAGCCATTATTGAATGGGTAGAGCCTGGGCTAAGTACCATTGGGTTCCAATTTTCATCAAAAGATATATTTCCAGCCCTCGGATTAACGGATAATAGTTTAAAAATCTTTCCGTCAATATAAAATTCAACTCTTTTGACGACTGCGAAGGTTTGAATTTCAACTCCGAGAGTTACCATGTCGTTTCCCACAACATCACCGTTTTTGACGCGAGAAATTGTAACAACTGAGGGGATAGTTTCAGCGTATGTTTGCAAATTTTTTCTAAGAAAATTTATCGAAACAGCGTTAAAATACTCAACAGAAGAACTAGTCATAGTGCTCTGTTCCGATGAACGATACCAGTTGGGATAGGTACATCCTTGAATGCAGGCAGCTCCAGCTACTCCCTGCCAATCCGTACAAGCAGAACTCATGCAACAATTATTGTAACAGACGTTTTCAACCGGCCCATCTTGGCTTTGGCTTACATATTCATCGGCTAATCCAAAAGCATGAGCTAATTCATGAACGAAAACTTTTTCTCCGCTATTAATCTGATAATTGGAATAAACAGCAATGGTGCCATTGCTACAAGCCCATCCAAACCCATTTGCTATGACTACAATTTTGTCGAATGGCACACCGGCTTGATTAACCGCCGTTTCAACCAATGGAGTATAACAATTGGCGCCAGTTTCTCCACCGGATGATTTGGGCTGACAGCCAAAATCACCAAGATGATCAACGTAGTGAAATGCTATTTTTGATGAAAATTCATTAAACGGCTGGCGAGACAAGAGATAACTTTTGGCAATTTCGATATCCTGATGAAAGGTATTAATATCGCTATATCTGTCGCCAATAAAAGTAATGTCTATCAAGCCAGGTTGCCCCTTGGGGTGGGGTCCGTTATCGGCCGTAATAATTCTTGTTGCCTTAAGGCAATTATTACTTTCGTTGCTTTCGACAATCATGTTTTCAAAGTCAACACAGAGTTCGATGATGTGAAGACCAGTGGTAGCAGACCAGGCGTCAGGCCACGAAATTGCCACTCTTTCACCTGGCGCCAGTGATTTTATCTCCTTAATGGGGAATGTCTGATCCCAAGAACCATCGAATCCGTTATCAATCCGCAAACGTGCAAAAAAAGACGGCGATTGTCCGCCTGTATTTTTATTTTCCACGATGCCGTCAAAACTTATTGTATCACCAATATAGAATCCTCCGGTCATGCCAGCATACTTTACCCATAAATCAGGTGTTGATATTGCAGCTAAAGCCCACGGAACAACTAACCGTGCTGCATAAATAAAAATTATGAAAATAATGGCAACATAGAATCGGGATAGATTTTTTTTCATATCTCCATTTTACACTTTTTCAGGACTTAAGTCAGGGTCTGGACTTCATGGGCGAGTTGCGTCATCCCTTGTGTATGGAAAACATACAAAAACAAGGAGATTCGGGGGTTTCTGGGGCATCTTTAGAGGCTTCTATGCGTTACTGCCTCTATGCCCGTAAATCAAGCGAATCAGAGGAGAAACAGGCTCTCTCCATCGATTCGCAGATCAAGGAGATGCTAGCGATAGCCCAAAGAGATAGTCTCTATGTCGCTGACATATACAGAGAATCACATTCGGCAAAGGACTGTGGCCAACGTCCAGTTTTTAACAAGCTCCTGACAGAAGTTAGGGCCGGCAGATTCAATGGGATCATGGCCTGGCATCCGGACCGCTTGAGTCGAAATGCCGGTGACTTAGGCGCGGTCGTGGATCTTCTGGATCAGAAAAGATTAGTTGAGATCAGAACTTATGGTCAAAGATTTACCAATAATCCAAGCGAGAAATTTCTTCTGATGATCTTGGGTGCCCAGGGGAAACTAGAGAATGACAATAAGAGCGTCAATGTCCAACGAGGACTTAAAACAAAATGTGAATTAGGACTATGGCCATCAGTAGCTCCGACCGGTTATATAAACTCAAAGAATGTAGATGAAAAAGGTGTCGTCTATATAGACTCGCAAAGAGCTCCGATTATTAAGAAAATGTTTGAAAAAGTCGTCTATGAAGACTATAGCGGCAGAAAGCTGTTCTATTGGCTAAAAAATGATATAAACTTCAGGGTAAAATCAGGCAAGCATCTTACCCTAAGTAATATATTCATGATACTGAAAAATACATTTTATTACGGAATGTATGAATACCCAAGAAATAGTGGAAAATGGTTTAAGGGTAAACATGAACCGATAATTTCGAAGGAGCTGTTTGATATGGCCAGAGAAAAGCTCGAAAGATCACCGATTAGAGTAGAGAACAAGGAATTTGCCTTCACTAAATTGATGAAATGCGGACTATGCGGATCGGGCATATCGGCTGATGAGAAATTCAAAAGACAACAAAACGGCAATGTTCACCGGTACGTATATTACGGCTGCTGTAAATTTTATGACAAGCAATGCAAGTGCGGGTACATCCGGGAAGAAGATCTGGTTAAACAATTAGAGGCCATGCTCGATAGCCTGGACCTAGACGAAATCGGGATGAAAGAACATCTTAAATCCGAGGTTGAGAGATACAAGAAATTCCAATCGGGAGTATTGGGCATAAAAGATAAAATCAAAGTTGCGGATATTGAGATAAGGAATTACGCCAAATATGTTTTAAGGGAAGGTACTAATTTTGAAAAACGGGAGTTGCTGTCATGTCTAAAAAGCAAATTAGTAATGCAAAACAAAGTACTAAGTTTTGATGGCTCAGTAAGACGATAAAAGATAGAGCCAACATAAAAACCACCTTTCGGTGGTTTTTATGTCTTGAATACGGCGCTCAGCCGGTATGACGTGGCGGGAAAAGTATCATGTGATGGCGCGACCCGTCGTGGTCGCAAGAACCTATCACAGGACTGCTGCGGGGCTAGGATTCGAACCTAGATTCCATGATTCAGAGTCATGTATCCTACCGTTAGATGACCCCGCAAAGAAATAAACAATCACTGTTTGCGGGGTCATCCTGAGGCTAACTGTAGCCGTAGGACGATCCCGCAAAATAAAACAGACCATCAAGTCTGTTTTATTTTGCCACATAAAGAGCGCTTTTTCAAATCTTCAAAAATCTCTTGATCGCCACGAAACTTGAGGTTGCACCTAGAATAATTCCGGCTGTAAATATCAGGGCTACATACTGAAAAATATTTGAGACAAAATAACTGAAAAGGGCCACGCCAGGCATTAACTGACCGACCTTGGGAGAGACGAGATAAATCGAGGGATAAAAGAGTGCGGTCGTGATTAAGGCGGCAAAGACGCCGTACAAGGCTCCTTCCACAAGAAATGGGGCTTTAATGTGCCAGTTGGAGCCTCCGACTAACTTCATAATCTCTATCTCTTGGCGCTGATTATAGATGGTCAGGCGGATAGTATTGAAAGTTACCAAAACAGCGACAAGAGCCAAGGCAACGGTAACAATGAGTCCCCAATTCTGCAGGCCTCCGGAAATACTTTCAATTCTTGATATAACCTGCTCGTTCTCATAAAAATTTATTTTATCGATCAGGCTTCTGAATTTGTTCGCCTCAAGAAAACCGACGATCGAAGCATACTGAGAAGAATTCTCGGCCTTAATATTCAGCGCGGGCTGAAGAGGATTGAAATCAAGCTCGCCTAAGGATTCCTGAATAAGGGCATCCCCGGCATGCTTGGCTTTAAATTCCTCAAGCGCCTGATCCTTAGAAATATAGCTGACCCCCCGTACTTCGTTTAGATTTTCCAACTCACCCCGAACGCTTAAAATCTCTTCTTCCGATGCATCGGCCTTAAAATAAGCCGTAACATCTACTTTTTCCTGAAGAATATCAACGATCTTAGAAGAGACAAAATTCACCCCCATCAGCGCAGAAAAAAGAACAAGCACAAGAACCATTACCCCGGTGGTTCCGAGGGTCAGATAGCTGTTCCGTTTAAAATTGGTCCAGCCAGTTTTCCAAATTCGTTTTAATCCGGCCTTCATGATGTTTAGAAATTAGTAATTGAAAATTAGAAATTGCATCTAAGATTCGCTGCTGAATTTTAGATGATGTACTTGCCCTGCTCTATCTGGTCTCTTACTACCTTTCCCCTCTCCATACTGATAACTCTTTTACCGACATGATTTACTATCTCGCGATTATGAGTGGCAAGAATGACCGTCGTTCCGATCTCGTTGATTTTCATCAGTAATTTTACCACATCATAGCTATTTACCAAGTCTAAATTCCCAGTCGGCTCGTCAGCCAATATGATCTTGGGCCGATGGATCAGGGCTCGGGCAATTGCCAATCTCTGACGCTCTCCTCCGGACATCTGATGCGGAAAACTCTTGGTCTTATCGTTGAGGCCGACAACCGACAAGACCTTGGGAACGGTCTCCTCGATCTCCTCAACCGGAGCTCCGCAAACCTCTAAAGCAAAGGCGACGTTCTCAAATGCATTCTTGCTGGTTAATAGCTTAAAGTCCTGAAAAATGGTTCCTATTTTCCTGCGCAGAAAGGGTACTTCATTCCCGGAAATCTGCGATAAATCGACTCCGTCCACCATTACCTCTCCCCGACTGGGCGTTATCTCCCGCGTCAGTAATCTCAAAAGAGTAGATTTGCCCGCTCCCGACGGTCCTACTATCGAAACGAACTCGCCGTCTTTAATCTGCAAATTGACTCCGTCCAAAGCCATGAAATCGTTGTCATAAATTGTGAAAACTTCTTTAAATTGAATCAAGTCAGTTTATTAAGTTTATAAAGTTTTAAAGTTTATAAAGCTCTGACCTTACAAACATTATGAACTTTACGAACTTTTTACTTGCCGTCTGCAACGGCAATAAATTTATCCAAATCTCCGTCCAAAACCTTATCGGGCTGGGATGACTTCACTCCGGTCCTATGATCCTTGACCATCTGATAAGGGTTAAGGACATAAGACCTAATCTGACTCCCCCATTCAATTGAGCCGGGGCGATTCTCAGATTTTAATTCCGACAGCTCTTTAATCTTGGCTTCTTCCATTTTCTGAGCTAAGCGGGAATAAAGTATATGAATCGCCTTCTCTTTATTTTGAGCCTGGGAACGCTCCGACTGCACCGCCACGGCGATACCGGTCGGAATATGGGTAACCCTGACTGCGGTCTCAAGCTTATTGACGTTCTGGCCTCCCGGACCAGACGATCTGAACGTATCAAATTTTAAATCGCTCGGATTCACCTTGATCTCCTTTGAAATTATTTCCGGCAAAACCTCCACCAAGGCAAACGAGGTGTGGCGAAGACTCTTAGCTGAAAACGGAGATATCCTGACTAAACGATGAACACCGGCCTCTCCTTTCAATATACCATAAGGATCGTCGCCCGATATTTCGCAAATGGCGTTCTTGATCCCCTTCTGCTCTCCAAATGATTGATGAAGAACGTGGAAAGACCAGCCCTTCCGATTAGCATAGCGCTGGTACATTTTTAAAAGCATTCCGGCCCAATCCTGAGCATCCACCCCTCCTGCACCGGAATATATGTATAGCAGGGCTTTGTTTTTATCGTACTCAAACACCTACTTATTATATACCGACTGCCGGGTCAATTTCAATCTATTTACTTTCTCCATCGATTGTGTTTTAATCAAGGACAAATCGAGCACATTTATAATCAAAGGAAATATGGGAAGAAATCCAGGTACGAACCAACCTCCGTCGTTATTGGTAATGGCAGGGATGATCTTTGTGGTACTCTTAATCTTTAATCTTGCATCCAAAGTATCCGGATGCTTTGCCCCGGCGGAATTAACCTTTCAATACGGTGAACTTGATAGAGAAATAGAAAATGGAAACATAGGCAGTATAAAAATCAAAAATAGCGGAGAAATTGAGGGGTTGCTGAATAAACCCGTAAATGAAAAAACCGCTTTCAAAATTAAAGCTCTCCCGTTCGCTACAATGGAAGATGCCCAGCCGTTAATTAACCAGATTAAGGCGAAGAATCCGAAGGCGGTGATAGAAGTTATTCACGAAGGCGATGGCTGGCTGTCAACCTTGGTCAATCTTCTGCCGATCATCATTCTGGTTTTATTTCTTGTTTTCATGATGAAAATGACGACTCAAGGCAATGGAAAAGTTATGCAATTCGGCAAATCCAAGGCCAAGCTCGTATCACCGACGAATCAGAAAGTAACATTCGCTGATGTAAAAGGCGTTGATGAAGCTAAAGAAGAGCTGGTTGAAATCGTCGAATTCCTGAAAAATCCAAGAAAATTTACTGCTCTGGGCGGAAGGCTTCCGCGAGGCGTACTGCTCGTCGGCCCTCCGGGGACCGGCAAAACAATGCTTGCCAAAGCCGTAGCCGGAGAAGCCGGGGTTCCATTTTTTTCTATTTCAGGATCGGACTTCGTAGAAATGTTCGTCGGCGTCGGAGCCAGCCGGGTAAGAGATCTCTTCGAGCGGGCCAAGCAACAAGCTCCCGGCATTATCTTTATCGACGAGATTGATGCCGTCGGCAGACACCGCGGCACAGGATTGGGCGGAGGTCACGATGAGAGAGAACAAACACTCAACCAGCTCCTTGCCGAAATGGACGGATTCGAAAGCAATAACGGCGTGATAGTCATAGCCGCTACCAACAGACCGGACGTTCTTGACCCGGCCCTTCAAAGACCGGGACGATTTGACCGGCAGGTCGTGGTTAACCGTCCCGACATCAAAGGTCGGCAGGCAATCCTGGAAATCCATGCTTCTAAAACCAATATGGACCCGAGCGTTAAACTTGATGTTATCGCTCGAGGCACTCCCGGCTTTGTCGGAGCCGAACTGGCCAACCTGATCAACGAAGCCGCCTTGAATGCCGCACGACGCGACAATACCACTGTCACGATGGAAGACCTTGAATACGCTAAAGACAAAGTCTTGATGGGTTTAGCCAAGCATTCTTTGAACATTTCTGAAGACGAGAAAGAAACTACCGCCATACACGAAGCGGGCCATACCGTTGTCGCCGTTTTCATGCCCCACGCCGATCCGATCCATAAAGTGACGATTGTCCCGCGAGGAATGAGCATGGGAAGCACTTGGCAATTGCCCGTTGATGACAAACATAACTACTCCGAAGATTACCTTAAGAGTCAGCTGGCGATTCTGATGGGCGGAAGAGCTGCCGAAGAGGTATTCTTAAAAGGCCAGAAAAATACCGGCGCCAGCAGTGATATCGAGAGAGCGACCGATATTGCCCGCCGCATGGTGCGCGAATGGGGCATGTCCGGCCTTGGACCCGTAAATTTTCAGAATGAGACCGCGAATCCTTTTCTCGGAAAACAGTTATCAGAAGACCGGGGAAACTACTCAGAAGATACGGCCCGAAAGATAGACGCCGAAATTAAAACATTATTGGATAATGCTTACCATCAAGCTCAGACGATACTGAGAGCTAACTCTGAAAGCACAAAAGCAATAGCGAAAAAGCTGCTCGAGAAAGAAGTTCTGAGCGGAGACGAAGTTCGTCAAATCATCGACGGCCCTAAATAACCGTCGCCCCTGATTAATCGGGGGTTTTGTTTTCTTCTGGAGCCGACCCCGGGATTTGAACCCGGAACCTACGGTTTACGATACCGTTGCTCTACCGTTGAGCTAGGTCGGCATTTCAATAACTATCAAACGGGCTTCCTTGGAGCGGGCCGCCCTTTGGGCGAGCCTCGCTCAAAAATACTAGCATTTTTGAGCGGTGAAGGGAATCGGACCCTCGTCTCAACCTTGGCCCTCACACCTATTGTCCGACTGACCTCCTCTGAGCGGGCGAGGAGAATCGGACTCCCGTCTATTGCTTGGGAAGCAATCGTACTACCATTGTACTACGCCCGCATTAATATCGGGCAATAGGTGTGAGGACTTGGGAAGGTCGCGTTCTACCATTGAACCACACCCGCCTAACATAACTCAAAATTTAAAAATAAAAATCTAAGATCAATTAAGCTTATCAAGAATTGTAAATTAAAAATTAAAAATTTCTGTTAATACATTCGATCTGCTGATCTCAGTATTTCGTCGCCTTCGCTCCTCAATACCCCATCAGCCAGTACAGCCATTTTTTATAATTTTCCATCTTGGCCAAATCTTCGTAAAAAGACTTGGATGACCGTTGAGGTGAATCATCAGGATAAACGAACACAACCACTTCATCTGGAGCCTTATAGTTTAACCTGAGCCTCGCCTCCCTTTCAAGAAAAGCCGGATTTTCGAGGTATCCAACCTGCTTCTCTAATTCGGCATTATCTTCCTCGACTGAAACTATCTTCTGCTCAAGATTTCTGACCTCTTCACGTACCGACCGGTCTCTATCTATTAGATCGATCGACGAAAGTAGCAGCCAGGCAAAAACAGCCAGTAATCCGACCGAGAAGAGCTTTGAATTTAACAATCGGCCCATCTTGTTATATATTTAACTTATGTTTTCAAACCGCAAAATACTAAGAGTCATGACGATCACCGTGGCCATACTCGTCGCTCTAAGCATGGTCGCCTTCCTTTTCCTGCCTTTATTATAGCCTACTTCTTAAGCATCTTTAAGAAAACCTCCTGAGGCAGGTTTACCCGTCCCGCTTCTTTCATTTTCTTTTTTCCCTTTTTTTGTTTTTCAAGAAGTTTCATTTTTCGGGTCACGTCTCCTCCGTATAGATAGCCGGTTACATCTTTCCGGCGAGCTTTAATAGACTCGCGAGCAATTATCTTTCCGCCGATCGCCGCCTGAAGAGCCACTTCAAACCACTGAGGGGGGACGATTTCTTTTAATTTGGCCACTGTCGCTCGGCCCTCGTAGTATGCTTTTTCCCTTGAAACAATTCTGGAAAAAGGTTCGACAACATCTCCGGCAATCATGATATCCAGCCGGACCAGATCATTTATCTGCGTGCCTATCACCTCATAGCTCATAGAAGCGTAGCCGGAAGAGACGCTCTTCAATTTATCGTAGAAATCGGTGATCACTTCCGAAAGAGGTATCTCGTATTTCAATAAAACCGTCTGCTTGCCAAGGTATTCGGTGGCTTTATACGTATTCCGGCACGAAGAGACCAGTTCCATTATATTACCGACGTAAGAATCTGGGGTGATTATTTCAAGGGCTACAATTGGTTCGGCAATACTTTCAATCTTGGAAAAATCCGGCAGCATCGCCGCTGATCTTATTTTCGTTTTTTCTCCGTTAGAAAGTGAGATCTCGTATTCGACTGAGGGGGAGGAAATGATAAGCGGAAGACCGAATTCACGCCTTAATCTTTCAGAGATTATCTCGACGTGAAGCATGCCCAAAAATCCGACCCTGAATCCTCGGCCTAACCCAATAGACGATTCGGGCTCATAGTTTAGCGACGCATCGGTTAGTTTCAATTTGGAAAGAGCATCTTTCAACACATCATAGTCGTCGCTATTTTCCGGAAAAAAGCTGGCGAACACCATCGGCCTCGGCTCTTTATAACCGGTCAGGGGGTTAAAGTTATTAGTCGTAAGTTGTTGGTTGTTAGTTAAAGTAATCGTGTCTCCAACCCTTATCTGTCCCGGATCTTTAAGTCCGGTGGCGATGTATCCGATATCTCCGGCCAAAAGAGAATCACAAGCCTTCAGGGTCGGCATAAAGTAGCCGACCTCGATGACATCGGCTCCGGCTTTAGCGGCAAAGGCCGTGATTTTATCTGATCTTTTCACCGATCCGCTGAAAACCCTGATGTAAGCGATCACGCCCTTATACGCATCAAATGTAGAATCAAAAATCAGGGCCTTAAGTGTTTGGACTTTTTCTTCTTTTGGAGGCGGGACATCACGAACTACCCTCTCGAGAACTTTCTCAACATTAGTGCCGTCCTTTCCGGAGATTTCCAAAATTTCTTCAGACTCAACCGCTAAAAGATTCGCAAGTTCTTCCTTCGCTTCGGCAGTTCGCGCATTAGGCAGATCGATTTTATTAATAACCGGGATTATCTTCAGGCCCTGCTTTTGGGCTAAATGAAGATTGGCTAAAGTCTGAGCCTGAATTCCTTTGGATGCATCGACTAAGAGTATCGCCCCCTCAACGGCCGCCAAAGACCGTGAAACCTCGTAGGAGAAGTCGACGTGGCCGGGAGTATCAATCAGATTCAGAATGTATTCTGAATCTGATGACATTGGACTTTGGACATTGGAAATTGGATTTACAACGTTCGATGTTGTTTGTTCAATGTTCAATGTCTTCGGCCTGTACCTCATCCTGACTGGCTGTAGTTTAATCGTAATCCCTCTTTCCCGCTCCAAATCCATCGAGTCAAGAAATTGCTCCTGCATTTTCCTTTTCTCGATTGTTCCGGTCAATTCTAAAAACCGATCCGCAAGGGTCGATTTTCCGTGATCGATATGGGCAATGATGCAAAAATTCCTAATATTCATAAATATCCTAACCAACACTCTCGATCTCTAATCCCCCGCATACCCATCGTATTCTAAATATATACCGCATCCGCCGCCTCTTCATTACCACCTTCCCTTGTCTCTTCCTTGGCTTCTTCCGCAGCTTCTTCGAATATATTTATCAATCAACAACTTATGCGGTCGCATTTTTTGTTGATATATCAAATTTCCTCATCAGACGGAATTCCTCATCCACGGCCTCCCCTACAATAATACTAACTCCGGATTTAATATTTAAAAAGGTTCTCAGGAACAATATCTCATCGATGCAATCCCAAGGGGAAACCCAGACGCTCTTTTGTATCATGACGAACCCCATCTCACGAAGTTTATCACGAAATATATTTCTCGCCACCTTCCTCTTGTCAGGGATATCAAAAATAACAATTCGCCATTTCCTATCCCATTCTTTAGGTTTTTCTAACTTTAAATTGTCAAAGTCAAACCTTTTAACCTTCTCTTCTCCTTTGGCTGTAATCCTGACCCTGATACCCTCCTCTTCTTGATCTAAAATTTCCACATACTTCTTCTTCCTAAGATACCAAAGCATTTTATTGAACTCCTGACGTTTCAATTTATACTCCCGCTTTTTGGCCTCTTTAGACAAGAGGCGGATTACAATCTCGGCTCCCCTTGGATGGGTGCCTAAAGCTATCAAGCATGCGCCGGCCAAACCTATCGCCTTCAAAATTTTGAACATTTTCTCTCCTCTTTTCGTTTTTTTCATAAATCAAAATTTATTCGATAATATAACCTCTCGTCTTAAATCATGGCGCTGAACTCCTGGCGTCCCGATCTTTTGAGTCTTCTATCCCCCGATCGTATCACAACTTAAATCCTTCAACAACTTATGCGATCGCATAAGTTGTTGAAGGAAGGAAAGGGGGTGTGAGGATGTGTCTATATATGATATGCAGACGATAAAGACGAAAAAATACTTGAAGACAACTATACAATCCTTGTACGGTTATTATGCTGTTTAATTTACTGTTATTTGCCGTTATTTGCCGAGGAGGTAGAGGCGTTGGATTTCGTCGGCGGAGAGCGCGCGGTTATAGATGCGGACGTCGTCGATTTTACCAGTCGTAAATTCACTTGCCGTATCAAACGTACCCAAGTAACTTGCTCCGATAAGAGTTGGTAAATTTACGTTAGCGGAATTTTTTTTATTTGCAATGCTACCGTCTACGTAGTTTACCCATCCGTTTGTAGTATTTTTCTTCCACGTCATTGCAACGTGGTGCCAATTACCATCTTGTATATTATAACTGCCATAGCTTAGACCAACTGTTCCACCATCAGTAGAAATAACAGACTTTGGTGTAGCGCTCCAGGCAATAACGATATAGGCAGTGGAGTCAGGCTGAAGTCGAATGAACGATTCCGCGTCTGTACCTTTATACCAACCAGCAAGAGTAATCTCGGTTCTAGCGCTCACTAAAGAATTTACACTAGATGGCAGTGTTACATAATCATTATTCCCGTCAAAATCTAAAGCCTGCCCGAGTTTGGAATTTTTGCTATCAACCCAATCATTAGGAGGATCCATGTTCGTTAATCGGCCATTGTTTCCATTTGAAGTTCGATCAAAGGCAATCGAGCCGCCTTTTCCGAAATTGAAATCCCAGTACCCGACGAGGCCCTTGTCTAATTGAACGGTGGCGACTTTAGGTTTGGTCATATTATAGAGCCGTTTTATTTCGTCTTCAGAGAGAACCCGGTTATAAATTCGAAGCTCATCAATCTTACCGTTTGTTGAGGTTGTGTTCGGACTCCGGCCTGTACCAATATAGGTGGTTTCCGCCGAATCGTTAGCCTTGGTGCCGCTGCCGTCATCAACGTTTAGCGCCTGGGCGACACCATTTTTATAAATCTTCAGACGATTACTGCCGGAATCAGTATAAGTAAAGACTAGATGATACCATTGGCCAACTGCAAGATTAGCATTACTCGTTTCACTATCAAGTTTCGTCGTGGTTTGCCGAATGAGAACTCTAATTTCATCCGTAGTAACACCGGATATACCCAACTGATACCCCGTAAGACCGACATCGTTATTAATAAACATGTCATTTACATTGGGCGTGGAATCAAAATAAACCCACATTGACCAGGTTGCTTTACTAAGATTGCTTAGAATAGAAGGATTCCCAAGAATAATATAATCATCCGTCCCGTCAAAATCCAAAGCCGTGCCGAGGCCTGATTTTGAATCAACCCAGCTTAAAGAAGGGTCTGCCGCGTTGGTCAATCGCCCATGGCTACCGTTCCCCGACATGTCAAAAGCGAGACTTCCCTTTTTTCCAAATTCAAAATCCCAATAGCCGACAAGGCCGCGGGAAAGCGGGACAGTGGCGATTTTGGGCTGGGTGGCGAGGTAGAGGCGTTTTATTTCGTCGGCAGAAAGGATACGATTGTAGATTCTAACTTCATCTATTTTTCCGTCCCACTCACCGCTTGTACCCAATCGCGAACCGATACGGACAGCGTTCGAACCGGTAACTCTCGTTCCAGAACCAGTGCCAAGATCAGAAACATTGGGCGAGAATATTCCATCTATGTACCACTTGGCATCATTATTCACATTGCTTCCATCATATGTAACCGCCAGATGGTACCACCTGTCTTGAGTTAATGTCCCGGCAGCAGTTTCCCATTTTTGGCCAGTAGTCCATTCGCTGTTAAATACTCCTCGATTGCCGCCAACGATGCCCAAGCTGTAATGATCAGTCGCACCGCTACCTATGGTTACGGCTCGGTCAGTCCCCAAGACAGTTTGATACACCCAGGCAGAGATGGTAATAGTGGTTGTATCTACACCCGTAGCAGAGGTAGTGTCAACATAATCCGTCCCGTCGAAATCCAAGGCTGTCCCGAGGCCGGATTTTGAATCTACCCAGTCCGTCGCCGGATCCATGCTCGTTAGTTTGCCGTTATTGCTGTTACCGCTTAAATCCCAAGCAATATCAGTATTGCGACCCTGGTTAAAATCCCAATATCCGACAAGGCCGAGGTTGTTGACGGGACGGCTAATCGTGGCAGTGGCATGCGCATCATCGCTGAAAAAGATGCTCGTCAGCACCAAAACAAGCGCGATGATGCTAATTTTCAATTTCCCCGCCTGCGCCAAGGCTTTGGCGGGCAGGCAATTTTCAATTTTCATTGAATATAACATTAAATAAATTTTCAATTAGATTTATCTATAGATGAGGTGATTTTCTGAAAAATCATGGTCAACTCTTGGCATTCTTGCCATAGCTTATCTACGGCATCCTTATTGTCGGGAAAGTATTTAACTATCATTCTAAGCCAATGCTTAGATTCTTGTGCCTCCTTCTTACAAATAAAAATCTTATTCCTAAAATCCTTTTTAGAACTACCCGAATTAGCTTCCATGTAATTAGCGCCTATACTCGTGCCTGAACGAACCAATTGGTTAATTAGTGGTTTGCTTATAGAATCCTGCTTCAGGCCTTTGCAAAAATCTATAATATCCTCTCCAAACTTTGCAGTTCTCTCTTCTAGATTGTATTTGTTTGGTAATTGATTCATTGAAAATTTATTGTAAATTGATAATTGAAAATTACTTGAAAGTCCAGCTTTCAAGTATCGCCACCATCGTTTCATCAAACTCCGGATATGTCGTTATTTGATAAAGATAGCCGTTATAGACCCACCAAATTTCACGAGTTTTACCGAGGGATTCATCCTCGCTTAAAAACACGACGCCCTGCGCTTCTCCGATCTTGATTTGGATTGCCTGCTCAATGGCCATATCCGGAGCATCTTCCTTGATCCTTGCCTCAGTCAAAACTATGTCTTCGTCGAACGGGGTAATTGTCAACTGGAATCCGACATTCCCTTTCTGAAGCAAAACCGTCTGACTTCCATCCGCTTCTTGATTGAAGTTCCCCACCCCGAACCCTTCCGGATATTCGAAAGAAAATTCGGGACTGTTGTGGCGGTAAATCTCCTTTTTCCCGGATTGAAGGTCGGCCAAAGAAGACTGGCTCTCTTCGGTCCGAGATTGAAGCTTTTGAGCGGTGGGCCATTCGGGATTAGGTAATTCGGAATCTTTATTCCCTTCTCGATAAAATGTAAGATACAAAACCGAACCAATAGCCCCGACAATGATAATAAGTATGATTATTTTTTTCATTGATCTATTTCCGGCAGATCCTGTTGCTCAGGCTCTTTAGGAAAGTACCTATCTTTACATTCCTGACACGTCCCAAGATGCTTATCTACCACGCCCCTCACAATATCGGCCTGATTCCTGATGATCCGCATCAAATCGGGATCAAGGTGGCGCCTCCATTTTTCTTTCTCGTCGACAACGCTGAAAATTCTTTTCTTGTCGGGAGCGCCGTTCTCGTCGATGTATCGATGCAACGAATATATTTTTGATAAATTTTCTTTTGGCATACCCAGTATATCAGCTTCCAGTGATCTGCATGGGCACCATCACCGTTTTGGTGATGGTGCCCATGACATTACTCTTATACTAATCTTAGCATCGTAAATCTTATCTCGCCACGGGGCTTAGCTTAACCGCCACGTCCTTGTCCAACTGGCCGCGTAAAATATGCAAATCCCCTATCCGGCTTGGATCAAGACCGGAACTGACCGCTTCCCGATCTTCAATTCCCCGGAAAGAAAGTTCGAAATCTTTGACTTTCAAACCCGGCTGTTTCTGGACATAAAGCCGGTAATCTTCTCCCGGCCGCAAAACGACTTCGTATTCCAGGACAACGGTTTTTTCCGTGCCCGGATCGGTGAGCATCCAGAACCCGAAACCGGCTTTCCCGCTCTCCGTAAATATGTCCGCTCCGTCGCTGTTGGAATAAAATCCGGATTCAAATTTACCCAAATCCGGATCGGTCTTGAATCTGTAATTTTCATAATCTATCAGGGGCCGGAAATTGGGAAGATCGTTTCCGTTTATCGCCGTCAGCTCGGCGTTGCCGGGAAGAAGAACCCTAACGTAGGAAGAATTCTGCTTGTTATAAAACCCGTAACTGTTTGAACCGCCGTTATGCCGTCTGGTTATGATCAGCTTATGAAGAGCGACGTTTCCTTTCAGCGCAGTTTCCAGCCGGATGAAATTATCGGTGACAGCATCGGTTTTTGATCCTTTGATATTGGAAAAGTTGACCATCAGATAATCGCCGGCGGTACTTTTCACTTCTCCTCCAAACCCTTTATCCATGGCAAAACTCTCCAAAAACAAGTTATTGAAATACATAACCATCTCCTTGTGCTCAACGCCGTCAAGAATGATATTGAAAATCTCAAGCCACTTGTCCGGTCCGGCAGAAGACAGTTTTTCAATGAACTTAGGACCCATATCAATCAAGATCTGCTTGGGCTGAGCGCGGTTTTCTCCGTATTCGACTTCATTCTGGATGGTTGTCAGAAAATTGCTTCCGTCCAAAGTCAAATCGTAATCCGGCATCTCAATCGGCCCGACCAAGTCCAAAATTTGCGAAATCATTGCCGGACTAACCGTAATCACCCCGTCAACGCCGTAACCGGCTTCGTCCTTGAAAAACTCGGCGATTTTCCGGGCTGAAGCCGGGAAATCGGCAAACCAGTTAGCATCCCTCATCCCCCAAGTCGGCGTAATATGCTGAAGCTGTCTGGGCGGAACTATATTTTCCTTGATCTGGCCGTCGAGGTTATAGACGTCATCAACAAAAAAGTCCTTCAGCCGACCCTGTTCAAAAGAAATCACTCCGTAAGTTCCGGGAAATCCTCCGGTCGGCCTCAATTCGCTGGTGTTCTGAAATAAAAGAAGATATTTCTTGGCTCCGTCGGGATCAACCAAGCCCTCGAAAAAATCATAAAAACCGACTCCGTCGTCAACCAACTTCTCGAAATACGAAAACTGGGACCGGAAATTCTCGAAACTTTCTCTTTTATCGGCCGGAATGATTGACTCGTCGATATCGGCCAAAAGAAGTTTGGCTTTCTGGATGTTGCTACGCGAAACCATCAGGGCCTTGCCGACAGCCTCAATAATTCCCGGATTCTCATTAGCCGGATTGAGGATCGAGCCGGTTCTCGAGATCATCGTAATCGCCTCCGAAATTGATTCTCCGGTACCGGCTAAAATTTTTCCAAGCTCGATCAGATTATTCGCCGACTTCAACTTGCCCGCCCCCGGCAACCCGGCCAAAATTCTGCCGATATCAGATCCTAAAAAATTCAGCCTGTCCCCGGCTGAAGAAAAATCTCGGTAAGCCCGGCTGAATTTTTCCGCGGCAGAAGCAAAGTTAAAATTCCTCGCATCCTCTTCGGCATTTTCAAGATTCTGCAAACCGGCATTTCCGCTTCGAATTAATTCATTTTTAATTATAAACCCGTAATTTCCGACGATTAAAAAACCGGCGATTATAATTCCGACAACGACCGTCCACCAAATCCATAATCTTTTCTTTTTTCTTTGAAATCCCTGAAGCCTGGCTTCAAGAATGAGGGCTTCAGGAATGAGTTCTGGCGGCAACGGCAAATCTTGGGCATATTTAAGTCCCTGAAGCCTGGCTTCGGGAACTGGTTCGCGGATTTTAGAAATTATTCTTCCATAATCCTCTTTCGGCGGTTTTCTTGAAATAACCGGCTTGTATCGAGGCTTGGCCGGGTAGTTCTGGCGGTGAACTTTAGCGCCGAAGCTCGCTAATTCTACGACGACATTTCTCACGCTCGAATTTAAAACTCCCTCAAAAGAAGGCTCATCCAACCAAGGGCGCCCCTTGTTGTTTTGATACAAGGGCGCCCCTTGTTGTTTTGATACAAGGGCGCCCCTTGTTGCGGTTTTTTGTACGATTGGTGTACCTATTTTCTTTTTGCGTAAATCAATAACCGACCGGTTAGATATCGGTTTTTGCTTCGATCCGTTTATTACTTCCTCCAAGAAATCGTCAAAAGTCCCTTTCATGGCAAAGTCTGCAAGGGGCGCCCTTGCAGGTTTAGAACCGCACTATCCAATCCGCCAGCCATCCGGCTAAACCGTTAATAAGCTGGGAAATTCCGAAATAAATGTTGCCTGCCAGCCACCACCACTCAAACAACACCGGGCTTTCACCGCCGCCACCGTTGGGATCACCGCCACCCTGAGGATTACCGCCGCCGGATTCTCCGCTCTCTCCTGGATCTCCTCCTCCGGGACCGCCTCCGCCTTGAGGCGTACCGCCGCCGGATTCTCCGCCAACACTTACTCCTCCCCCTCCGCCATAATTGCTCACGTCCGGTGAAGGCGTCGGCGCAACACCCGAGAACACCCAGCAGGAGCTATTATTGCCTCCGTTGGTCGAGGTGTCATCGAGAGTGATATTGGCCGATCCGGAAAAACAGCCGGAATCGGCAACGGTTAAGTAGGTTGAGCCGGTCTGGGCGGATTTAAAATTCCAAAGAGATTGACTCCCGGAAGCGGTTGATTCGACTTTAATGTTACTGCCTGATGAACCGGTCATTTTGAAAATATTTCCGATGGAAAATATCTTTCCAACCTGGAATTTGAGCTTCTTTCCGGCGGTGGATGAGAATAAATTATGAAATACGGTGCTTCCGCTGACAGAAGCAGTTTGAGCGTTGCTGAACGAGACAGAACCAAAATTATGATTGAAGTAGCCTTTGTTCGTCAGATTTCTTGCGATAGTTAATGTCTTTGGCGTTGAATTAAAGTACGATTCCGTAGCTAAGTTAAGATCGCGGCCCAAGGACAAGCTGACCGAAGCGGTTGCGTTGAATGACCCCCTTGAACCGATGTTTACATCGTTACTGAAAGTCTTCGTGCCCGTTTTGGAAGATATGCGCAGACGGCCGGCAACGCTGGTTGAACCGGTTACGGTTACGGGGATATTGCCGATGCTCAACGCTCCTTCAGCTACATCCAATTTGCCGTCGGCTTTGAAGTTATTCCGAGCTCGATAATTTGAGTCAACAATATCAACTGAAGGATACATTTCGGGGGCAGGAGCGGAGGCAACGCCCTGACCGGTAGTTGAAAATATCCCCGTACCAAGACCGGTCCAAGCAATACCATTATTTGAGAAAGCTAAGGTATTAGTCCCCGTACCGGTAGCGACCCATCTGGTGCCGTTCCAGGCGATGCCGTTGCCAGCGGTTGAAAATATAGAATTGCCTGCTCCCGTCCAGCTAATGCCGTCGGAGGAGTAAGCAATGGTATGACTGGCGCCAGAGCCGACGGCCACAAAACGAGTTCCGTTCCAGGCGACGGCCCGGCCGGCAACAGAAAAAATCGATGTCCCCAGTCCCGTCCAGTTTATTCCGTCGCTGGAATAAGCCAGAGTATTAGTTCCTTCGCCGACGGCGACCCAGCGGGTGCCGTTGTAGGCTACGCCCCGGCCGGCGGTTGAAAATATCAATTTACCAAGCCCAGTCCAGATAATTCCGTCCGATGAATAAGCCATCGAGTTGCTGGCTCCCTTGCCCATAGCCACCCATCTTGACCCGTTCCAGGCCACGCCGTAGCCGGCCGTAGAGAAAATCGACTTACCCAAACCGGTCCAGCCTCCACCATACGAAGATGACGCAAAAGAGTGTGGATAAGAAGCAAAGGCCATTGAGTGAGTAGCGCCTTCGCCGACGGCGACCCAGCGGGTGCCGTTGTAGGCTACTCCGTAACCGGCAACAGAAAAGAGTCCTAAGCTTTTTGAAGCGGGTAGCCAGGTTACCCCGTCGCCTGAATAAGCGATAGTGTTTTTGGTTCCCTGGCCGACGGCGGACCAGGTCGTCCCGCTGAAAGCGGAAGCGGAAGCGGCGGTTGAAAATGTGGAATTACTTAAACCAGTCCAGTTTATGCCGTCATTTGAATAAGCTAAAGTATTTGTTCCTTGGCCGGTGGCGACAAATTTTCTGGTATTCTCGGCAGGTTGAAGAATACCCGATTGAGCCGGATACAGATTCGGAGCCGGAGCCGAGGCAATGCCGTTGCCGGCGTTGAGGAAAAGAGAAGTGCCCGTTACGGCCGTCCAGTTTATGCCGTCGGAGGAATAGGCAACGGAGTTGGTACCTTGGCCGACAGCGACCCAGCGGGTGCCGTTCCAGGCGATACCAAGGCCTTGAGTAGAAAATATTGAAGTACCCGTTACGGCCGCCCAGTTTATGCCGTCGGAGGAATAGGCGATGTTATTGGTGCCAGTGCCGACGGCGACCCAGCGGGTGCCGTTCCAGGCGATGCCGTGGCCGGAATTTGAAAATATAGAAGTGCCGAGTCCCGCCCAGTTTATGCCGTCATTTGAATAGGCGATGGAGTTGGTACCTTGGCCGACAGCGACCCAGCGGGTGCCGTTCCAGGCGACGCCGTAGCCTTTAGTCGAAAATATTGAAGAACCGAGTCCCGTCCAGTTTATGCCGTCGGAGGAATAGGCGATGGAGTTGTCCCCGCCGGTGTTAGGATCGCCGACGGCGACCCAGCGGGTGCCGTTCCAGGCGACGCCGAGGCCCGCATCGGCAAATATAGATGTGCCGAGTCCCGCCCAGTTTATGCCGTCGGAGGAATAGGCGATGGAGTTAGCGCCTTGGCCGACGGCGACCCAGCGGGTGCCGTTATAGGCGATGCCGTTGCCAAGAGTGGAAAATATTACACCTTCTGATAACCCCGGTGGTGAGAGTCCCGCCCAGTTTATGCCGTCATTTGAATAGGCGATGGAGTTGGTGCCATTTCCGACGGCGACCCAGCGGGTACCGAGATGATTTGTGGGAATCGCCGTTCTCGACGGCACCATTGCCGGCGCCGGAGCGGAAGCAACGCCGTAAGCGGTGGTTGCAAAAACCGCCGTACCTTGAGGATTCCAGCCGGCATTCGGCCCGCCGGAAGAAGAGGCAAGAGTATTGGTGCCTCCGCCGACGGCGACCAGTAACTCTCCGTTCCAGGCAACGCCATAGCTGGCGCTTGAAAAAGTAGTGGCACTGCCGGCCACGCCGGCCCAAGTAATGCCGTCCGAAGATGAAGCTAATGAGTAACCTCCGCCGGCGCCGGTAGCAAGGAAATATCTTCCGTTCCAGATGACCCCGTTGCCGTTAGTTGAAAATAATGAACCATTGCCCGTCCAGTTGATTCCGTCGCTGGAATAAGCAAGAGTATTACTCCCCTCGCCCGTTGCCACCCATCTGGTTCCGCTCCAGGCAACCCCGCGGCCCCGAATGGAAAACGGCGAAGACGCAACCGCCGTCCAATTAACCCCGTCATAAGAATAAGCGATCGTATTAGTCCCTTCACCTACGGCCACCCACATGTATCCGTTCCAAGCTACCGCTCTTCCTCTATCAGAAAATACTGATGCGCCTAAACCTCTCCAGCCTTTTCCGAAAGATGACGAAGAAATAGCAATTGTGTTCGTCCCCTCGCCTACGGCAACCCAGATTTGTTCGTTTGAAGCGACGCCAAAACCGGCGATTGAAAATATTGTTGAACCATGGCCGTGCCAGTTAATGCCGTCCGATGATGAAGCGATAGTATTAGTACCCTTGCCGACGGCGACAAAAGCCGTCCCGTTCCAGGCTGTGCCATAACCGGCCGTTGAAAATATCGAGGTTCCAAGACCATTCCACCGGCTGAAGACTCCTTTTGAACTTGAAGCGGTAAAACCGTAAGAGTTAGTGGCATAGTAAGCCAAGGTATTAGTGCCTTCGCCCACGGCAACAAAACGGTAAAGAGGTCCGTCGTTTTTATGCTGGTTAATGCCGAACTGGGCGGGAACTAATTGAGGGGCCGGAGCCGAGGCGATACCCAAGCCCTGGGTAGCGAATATCGAAGTCCCCAATCCCGTCCAATTTATGCCGTCGGAGGAATAGGCGATGGAATTGTT
>Ga0154949_114_pt1 | contig 8197 bp, 6 predicted proteins | sample RifCSPhighO2_01_FD_105917 | JGI IMG/M metagenome (GOLD analysis project Ga0154949, IMG submission 105917) | Candidatus Yanofskybacteria bacterium RIFCSPHIGHO2_01_FULL_44_24
CGGGGTAATCCTTCCCAGATCGCCTTAGCCAAGCACAAAATCTACAATGCCATTATCGGCGCGATCATCTTAGTCTCGGGTTTTGCCATTCTTTATTCAATCAATCCTGCCCTTGTCCAGGGTACGATCAGGTTTCCGGGGTTAGTCCCCTCCGCTACAACCGGAGGAAATCTGCCAAATCCCCCGCCCAGTTGTTTAAATGAATTAGGGTTAGCCAATCAATATAATGAACCATACCCTCGGCGTGACGATCCGGAACTCGCTCAGCTTATGTTCTGCATCCAGAATCATCCTTCCTTAGTCGGTTTAAACCTGGGGTCAATCTATACATATGATGAGACCTACGATGTTTGTAACTATACTCGAGGCAACCAAGTCTGCGGACCGTGCAGTCATTCGGTAAATTCTTGCCATTACGGAGGGTCTTCGGGAACTCGGGGATCTTTAGCGGTTGATTACGGCAATGAAGCCATCGGAAATCTTATAATTCAAGCCGCCGTATTCTGCGGTGCAAAAACTACCGCACCCGGAGATCCTCGCTGTGAAAATTCTCAGGGTCAGAGAGTCGCTTGCAATGATCCTATGGCCACGCATGTCCACATAAATGCCGCCACATGCGATAGGAATTAGATTTAAATAGGTTTATAATATTAGTATGGATTTTTTCCACAATAAACTTCGAAAAAAATTCTCCTGGTACTCAATCTGGCATAATCATCCAAGACATAGCCACGCCCATTGGCTTATTTTTGTTTTTACCCTGCTTTTTATCGGTTCACTGCTGTCTGTTCAGGTAATCGGTCTTTACCCTGAGAATATAAACCGGGCTTCCGCTCAAACAGGCACGATTCAGGTTGCTCCGATTCTAAGTTCTTGGTCTCCTCCCCAAACTGCAAACGGCTGGTGGGCTAAGCTGTCTCCCGACGGAAGATATGTTACTTACGGAAACTGGGGTGAGAATTGGGTTACTGATCTCCAGACCGGACAATCTTGGGACTTCAGCAATCCCGCTCAACTGGTTCCGGGCGGAAGATGTATCGCCGGATATTGGACGCTTCCGGATACGCTGACTTTCGTCTGCGAGGCCGGGCAAGATGCGGCCGGATATATGTTTCAAAGATACGAAGTGAAGGTTGGCACCTGGGTACCCGTCTTAACATCCGACGATCTTCACCTTGTCGCCGGAGGGTTTTTCGCAAAAGACGGTCACTGGGCCACCTATTGGCCGTTTCGGTTGGTAAAAGATAACAAGACATTAATAGGCAGCGTAGGTGGCAGCGCAAATCCCAACGATACCGGAGGAATAGGAGGGCTGACAGGCTCTTTAATGGCGACCGCATGTGACAACACGAATACAAGTTTTTGCATCTGGGACGGTGACACCCTTGCTTATTCATATCCGACCCAATTTGGATTTTACGATTTAAGAATTGGAGAAGGCAGTTATGTTGCCTATGGAGACAGATATAATCTTCAGGGTGTTTGTCTGTCTGATTGGCAGGAGATTAATTTAAAAGCAGGAGACCCTGCGGCTGCCGAGGGAATCCACGCAATATTCGGGGTTAATGGAAAGCCTTGGCTTGCTTCAGCCACGTGGAATGCCGGACCTATGTATCTTCTGCTCCGTCCCTGGGGAGAAAGAAAAAGCATTGTGGTTCAAGTAGATTCGGTTCATTCAAGCATCGTCCACAACAACGGCATTTTTACAATCGCTTACCACGACGATGTCGGACGCATGAAGGTTATTACCGTAGCTGATACTGCGCCAAGAAATGATTTGACCGGAGGGCTGAAAGATGAAACTTGCGGTGCGACAGCAACTATCCTACCCCCCGAATACTACGAACCGACGAGCTTCAATCCTTCCAATCAACCTTTTGGTGCGACACAGACTCTCCCCAATCCCCCGGCTGCCATGCCCCTGGGAGACTTTATCGGTTATATATTCCTATATTCCCTTTACATGGTCGGTCTCACCGTATTTGTCATGATCACCTGGGCCGGAGTCCTCTGGCTGACTTCCCGGGGTAATCCTTCCCAGATCGCCTTAGCCAAGCACAAAATCTACAATGCCATTATCGGCGCGATTATCTTAGTCTCGGGTTTTGCCATTCTTTATTCAATCAATCCTGCCCTTGTCCAGGGTACGATCAGGTTTCCGGGGTTGAAGCCGTCCGCAACCTCGGTTCAATCAACCAGTGTGATAATCCAGGCTACATGTTCGGGAGGCGTATGCAGTGACGACAATTCCGCCTGTACGGTTGATACCGACTGCAATAATGTTTGTATCGATAACGCATGCAACAACGGCGCTCCCGGTACGTGCACCTATGATACCGACTGCCAATTGCTTAACAGGGCATGGGGAACAAGCGATGTTGAAATAGCGAGTGCGTTATCTTCGGGCTGTTTCATGATTTCCGGAACACAGGAATTTTCTTCAGTTCAATGTCCCTTGGGCAGTTCTATATTAGCTCCCGATCCTTTAGTCCAGATACAGGATGCTTCAGCGAACCAGCAAGTCGGAGCTATAACTATTCATAGCGCCGGAAATACAGGATTGGGTAAGAGGGTAGTCGTCTTGGATACCGGATACAATTATAATCATCCGGAGCTGCAGTCCAGTTACTTGGGGGGAAGAGATTTTGTAAATAATGATAACGATCCTATGGATGACAATGGTCATGGAAGTCATGTTGCCGGCATTATCACCGGTGATGGAATTGATCCGAGAAGCCGGGGCGTTGCTCCGGATGCCGGTATAATTGCCGGAAAAGTTTTAGCTTCTAACGGCGGGGGTTTCGGAAGCGATATCGTCAAAGGAATTTACTGGGCAATCGATGGTCCTGACGGAATATATGGTACGTCTGATGATTTTAAGCCCGACATTATCAATATCAGCATCGGATCTAAAACCAAGGTCGTCCGTTCTCTGTGTGATAATTCTGAGCAGATTTTTGCCAATGCCGTGAGATATGCCAATGATCACGGAGCTTTAGTCGTGGCAAGTTCCGGAAATGAGGGGGACGGGGGCGTAACTCTTCCCGGGTGCATCGACAATGCCATCACGGTCGGAGCGGTTGACGGATCAAATAACTCGGCTTATTTTTCCGGAAAAGGGATGGCCGTGGATGTGGTTGCTCCGGGAGTGAACATTTATTCGGCCGGTACAGGCAATAGCTACACGACATTAAGCGGAACCAGCCAGGCCGCTCCAATCGTAAGCGGTATCGCAGCGCTTATTAAATTTGCAAATCCGGCGTTAGCTGTTTCCGAGCTCAAAAGAATTTTGATTTCAACCGTTCAGGATTTAGGCGCGGCCGGGTGGGATGATATTTTTGGCTGGGGTTTAGAGATGGCAAGTCCCAACACAACTCCCCCTCCCTGCAGCGGAGGATGCGCAACTGTTCAAAGTAGTTTCCCCTCCTGCACTAAGGGTTCAAGCACTAACTTTCCGGCAAATTGCGATATAGTTATTAATTACTCGGCTAATAATTTAAGCTCAGGCAGTTTAGTTATAAAGAAAAACGGAAATATCTGGCGAACCCGTTCTTGTTCGGGCACATGCAATGGTTCAGAGCCGGACTCAGATCCTGCGGTAGGCATGTATAACTACTCTATTCATAATGGCTCAGGAGGTCCGACGTTGGCTAATGTGAGAGTCTATATCTCTGCTACCGGATCAATAAATTCAGTCTGGGCATCGTGTGTAAAAAATTCACTTAGCAATAATCTAGATTGCAATATCGATCTTTCCTATTTTTCTAATGGAATAACAACCGGCAGTCTTTTAATAAAGCGAAACGGGCAAAACTGGCGTTTAGTTCCTGCACCGAGCGGAACCGCAACCGACAACAACCCCGCTCCCGGCCTCTATACTTACAGCATCCATGATCCTTCCGGTTCGTTGATATTCTCAAGGACGGTTGTAAGAATCGAGGACTCTCTCACTCAAGTACGCAGTCCGCTGGTAGTCACCGGTATTTTCCCGAATCATGGTGTGACTGGCCAAGTTGTGAAGATAACCGGCACCAATTTAAGCAGTACGGTTCAGGTATTCAATAGCCGTCGGTATAGATTTACAACCGTGGGCACGATTAACAGCGCCGGTACGGAAGTCATGTATACGATCGATCCCGCTCTTTCTCCCGGACCGCATACTTTGAGAGTCGGTCCGAATCTGTTCGACTTTTCCAACGAGTTTCCTTTTACCGTAGATAGCGCCCCTGCGGCTACTCCATCTTCTACCCCGACTCCGGCTGCCGGAGGCGCTTCTCCCGCCCCAACTCCCACTCCCGTCCCCACTTTATTAGATCTATAAAATGAAAAAAATATATTATATCTTTTTTGGGGCAGTTATAATTGCAGTAGTTTTGCTGCCGGCTAAGGGTTTGAAGGCGCAGGCATCCTGCACTCTTATAGCCGGTGATTGGAGCAAATCGTCGGTTTACCTTGAGGAGAGCATATCCTTAGGCATCGGCGGGTCGTCTGCCTGCGCCGGAGAAATTATAATTATTGAAATTTTTGGAACAGGCGGTACCGGGCCGTTTCTTATCGGCAATCCAATTGCCGCTCGCATGGATTCGAGCGGCTCTCTTACTTACAATACCTACTTTCTCGCATCAGAATTTTCAGGCCGGAACAATGATACGGATATATATTTTATGGCCTATCCGTCTTCAAGCCCTGTCCGGCCAATACCGAGCAATGCGATCCGTTCAGCTTCTGATTTGCGGGTTTTTAATACTCGTCCCGGCCAGGTAACCTACTTTGATATTAATCCTAAAACGGTCAGCAGTACCACCGCCAGTCGCAATATTACTTTAAAGGTCAAGATTTACAGGCCGGCCTTGCTTGATTTTTGCAGTATGAGCGCTAATAGCTTTTCTTGGAAGTTAGTAGAGGAAATAACGGGAACCAATTTGACTGTTAAGGGACCAATATCTCAGGTAATTTCTTCGAGTAATACCGCGCAGGATTTTGACCTTTCTTTCTCCATGTCTCTTCAAGCTGGCAGAGCGTTCTATGTGATACTCCAGTGTGATACGGCGACCGCTGTCAACTTCGCCCAATCAGCAAATGTAGTTTTATCGGTCAACACCGGTGCGCCGGGTTCTGGTTCCGGGTCCGGGTCTACCCCCATTATCGGAGGTGCGAACCAGAACATAGATTATAGGCTTAAGAATCCTCTTATCAGCGGGAGCAACGACATCTTGACTGTCGGTATTCTCATATCTAACTGGATTTTCAATATAGCCATAGCCATCGTTACATTCTTAGTCATATATGCCGGTGTCAGATTTCTCACTTCGCGGGGCAATGCCCAGCAAGTCGAAGCGGCCAAAAAGTCTCTATGGTATACCCTCGGGGGTTTAGCGATAGTTCTGATAGGCAAAGGATTTATCTCTCTGATCGGCAGTATCTTAGGCTTATAATTTATGGCTTATCTTCTCGGTCTATTCTTAATGTTAGCCGTTTTATTTTCGGCCACAGCCGGCAACAATTTGGTTTCAGGTTTGTGGGATAGCATCGCAGACAAAGCGGCTCATTTTGCATTTCCCAAGTCAGAGAAGGAGATATTGATCAGCAACTTGGGCTCAGACTACGGTTTGCTCGATCGGTTTTTTTCTGAGTCAACGGATAGTTTGCTGAGTTCAGCCGGTGTGTCCGATCAGGATAAGGCTATTCTTCGAAAGGCCGCCGAAGCATTCAGTAAGTCAAAAAATACAGTTGCCGACCTGAGCTCTATCATTGAAAAAGAGAAAGGACTCGTGAAAACGGCTACGGATAAGTTCTTGGATTTTTTGAAGCCCGATGAGAGGGCAAGTCCCGAGCCTACGGCAATCCCGCCTCAGTGCAAGTTAATTTGTGAAGAAAATTAGTTGAACCTGAACTTCTCTTTCAAACTCCTGAAGAAGTAGTTATCTTCTAATTGCACGAATTTTATCAGTTTCGGTGAGCTTTTTACGATAATGATATCGTTTTTTTTAAGCGGAAAGATGGTTTCTCCGTCGGTTACCAGGAGTACGTCGAAAGCCTTTTTTGTCTTAGAGATTGAAAGGAGCCCCCTGTTTTTAAAATTTATCACGTTAATGCTCAGTTCGTTCGTATATTTAACAACCACGCTGGGGGTCGGAATATCATGATCAAGAAGCTCAGTTATGATCATGCATTTTATATCAGGCATCACTATGGGGCCGTGGGCTGACAGGTTGTAAGCCGTAGATCCGGTTGCCGTAGAAATCATAATGCCGGTACCCCGGACATGTTGAACGGGATGATCTCCCACATCTGCTCTCAACTCCACCATACCAAGAGGATTTTTAACTACCACTTCGTTTAAAGCCTCCGAATGAAATACGGTCTTTCCGCTTCTTTTTACCGCTGTTCTGAGCATCATTCTCTCTATCGTGTTAAATTTTCCTTCCAGTACTGCCCGCAGGCTGTCTATAAAGCGTTCTTCTTCTCTGACAGAGGCTAAGAATCCGATTTTACCCATATTCAAGCCGAAAATCATAGATCCCTTGCCCCCATATTTTGCGACCGCCTCTAAGATTGATCCGTCTCCTCCCAAAATCAGAACAACAGCCGGATCTTTGTCGGCCAGCTTCACATGGGGGTACTCCTTTCTGAGCCAGGTTTTTATTTTTTTAGCCCAAAGAGAGGCTTGTTTATTCGCCGAATGGTAAAAGATGTGTATCGATTTGATTTGACTGTTCATATATTTTTGGTATACTTAGTGTATTATTAACACTATACACCTCTTACCTCGCCTAATCAAATATGGCCATAAAAACATATAAAAATCCCGGGGTTACGGTTGACGTCGTGATTTTTACCATAGGATCTAATGATATCAAAGTTCTGCTAATTAAACGAGAGAATGCCCCTTTTAAGGATACGTGGGCATTGCCTGGAGGGTTTTTGCGCGAGGAGGAACTTACCAAAGAGGCCGCTTTCAGAATTCTCAAAAGCAAGGCTGGAGTCGGCAATGTATATATGGAGCAGCTTTATACCTTCGATAAAAAGGAGCGTGATCCTCGGGGTCGGGTAATTAGCGTTGCTTATTTCGCTTTAATACCTACTGAAGCGATCAAATTTGAAAATCCAAGTGCCCAGTCTCCCTTATTTTGGAGCCTCAAAACTCTTCCGAAAACCGCCTTCGACCACAAAGATATAATTGCCTATGCCCTTAAGCGTCTGCGCTCCAAATTAGAGTACACTAATGTCATTTACTCTTTACTGCCTCGCTACTTTACCCTGAGCCATCTTCAGGAAGCCTATGAAGCTATACTTGGAAAAAAAATGGATAAACGAAATTTCCGAAAGAAGTTTGAACTTCTCCGGCTGATAAGGCCCACCCGCCGGGTTTTTTACGGAGCTCGCCAGAGACCGGCAAAGCTCTACGAATTTGTTTCCAGAAAACCGGCCGAGCTTAAGAAGTTTTTCTAAACATATGACTACAAGATCAAATAAACTGATCATGCGGCCTCTGAAACTTGAAGATGCCCGCCATATCATGGGCTGGGTTAATGATCCGGTTGTAACAAAAAATCTTCAGCACTTCAGTAAAAGATTTACTCTCAAAGACGAGAAGGCCTATGTTAAAAGAATGATTGCGAGCAGGAGCGATTTCGTATTCTCTTTTTTTGATAAAAAAACCGGAGAATATGTCGGTCAGGGAGGCATCCATCAAATAATACGGGAAAATAAATTAGGAAGACTTGCGGTCGTAGTCAAGAAAGATTTTTGGGGTAAGGGTTACGCTCAGTACATAATCCCCTCTTTGGTACGGTTTGCTTTCGATAAGCTCAAGCTCCATAAAGTATGGATTATGGTCTATTCAGATAACAAAAAAAGCCTTCATATCAACAGTAAATTGGGATTCAAGAAAGAGAGGCTCCTTCGAGAGGAATACTTCTGGAGGGGCAAATATCATGATATGGTCAGGATGGCGATTATCAAAAAATGAACATACAGTGCTAACTAAATCCCAGACTTTAAGCCGATAGGGTAAGCTTCTTTCAGGTATGCCAATAGATTTCGCTTGCCCCTTATCTATCTTCAGCACGCCTCCGTCCCGCCAGCGACGGGACTCAGCTAAGTCCGTTTTGTTTCTGGTGTTTTTCTTAAGTATTTTCTTCTCTTAAATCTTTGGGCAAATTTTAATAAAAATTGACACATAACTAAAGCTGTG